>Ga0233444_10003959_pt1 | contig 14398 bp, 17 predicted proteins | sample SI_124_October20_6_FD_182792 | JGI IMG/M metagenome (GOLD analysis project Ga0233444, IMG submission 182792) | Seawater microbial communities from Saanich Inlet, British Columbia, Canada - SI_124_October2016_10_MG | ecosystem: Environmental > Aquatic > Marine > Inlet | place: Canada: British...
ATAGTCATTCGTTAAACCAGGGTATTTCTTTTGAATAAGTTTATCAATTCTAGCGTCTTCGATAACATTTACAAATGATCTGAATTCATCTGATCTATCCTTCATGTTCATCCAACCATCAGCAGGAGTATGTAGAGCATGAGATACCTCATGACCAACTAACATATCGTAAACGTGTTTGGATTTGTGTTCTTCTTTTAAAGTAGGGATTGTTAAGACTCTGTTTTTTACGTCAAAAGAAGCAGTCTTTACAGCGTTCTCTTGTACTTCAATATTTTCTGTTGCAAGAAGTTTAGCAAGTTGTGATTTATTTTTTTTCATAATGTATAACTTATCCTATCACCTTTTGGCATGAAAGTCAAGCCCTTAAAAAGGCGCATAAACACTATGTTTTTTAAATATATGTAAAAGAACAAAAAGAGAACATCTGTCTGATTCTTTATTTTTTGAATATAAATGTGGGTTCAAACTTACGGCCTGTCACATCTGGCCTTTTGTATTCACCCATATATTGTTGTTTCTGTTTCATTTCAGTAGTATCTCCGTCTAATGTAGAAACGGCACTACCACCTTGTTGAGTTGATAATGATAACCACCATGTATCAGTATGTTCAAATCCTACTTGTTTTGCAAGATCAACTGTATCTTCCTCAAATGTTTTGTATTGTTTTGTATTGGCAACGTTTAATGCCAAATACTTACCTGGTTTCAGACCTTTGTATGCATTAGCAATAGTCTGTTTAAGAAATTTCTCTTTCCACATATCACTTGTAGAAAATTTAATACTTGATTGTTCTGGTTCATCACCATATGCTTCCCAACCAAAGTAAGGTGGACTTGTAAATACAAAGTCTAATGAGTTATCTTCAGGTATATATGTTTCACTACCTTGTCTTAATAATGTATATGATTTATGTTTATGGCCATATTCATCTTTAATTTTTTCTAGGCCTTCGTATGTAGGTATACAAGGATCAGTACCTATGTAATTAACACCTGCTGATATTGCACCTAATAAACGACCACCATAACCCATACTAGGATCCCATACTGTACCTGCCGTTGTGCCTTCTAATGGACTGTCTTTATCTACAAAGATATCATACATTGCAGCCGCAGCCGTAGGTCTAAAGTTAGAAACCATTTGTGTGCCACTATATCTTCTTAACATAGATCGCATATCTGATTCTGTAATAGTGTGAGCAGACTTCTGTTTAAAGAAAGTACCTGATAGTATTTTGTTTATGCCTTTTTTAAGATGTTCTTCATCATTCCACACTTCCATAGGTGTCTTCATTTTACCACACTTAATACCCCATGAGTGTTCCATATAAGACCATGCAAGGTTAAGACCATGTGCAGCCTGACCTATGATCTTATTCTTTCTGTCAACTAATGTATCTCTTTTAAAATTAATTAATTGATTGAATATATTATCACGCCATTTAGTGTCTTTAGGATAGTATGGAAAACCTTTTTGTTTCCATTCATCATGTACTTGTTGTAGAATTAAATCGTCTGTCATAGAGGTATCATACAATCTGTACATTCATTAAGGTATTTAAATATACCCATGCCTAGAAATACTAGACCTATAGCGTTTAAAACAATTAATGCTCTATCGTGCCACAACATACCTACCCAAAACCAACCTAGAACTCCTGCAAATTGAAAGTACATATTATAAGGGTACATATCTAACGAGGTAAATGCCATAGCGTGTATTAGTATTATTGATGATAGCCATTTAAGATACCATGATAGTCCGTGTGCAGGTGTGACTTTGTTTATTTGTGTATTCATTTTTTTTCTTCTATTTTATTTAATAGTTGTTCTTCAAAGGTATCATAGATTTGTTCTTTTGTCAATAGCGATTGCTTAAAAGAATCATGTATTTGTTTAAATTTACTCTCATAATCGGAACTCATTATCTTTTCGCAAAGTTCCTCAGCACTTTCAACTCTTTGCCAATCGTCTTTTACAAGTATACCTGTTGAATCATATAGGCCATAAACCATAGGTATAATACCACACGCCAATGCCTCGTGATATCTACTTGTAGTTGCCTTGTTATCTTTCCAATTAAAACATAATGTATATTTTGATTGATTTAATATTGGCAATATATTTCTCATACTATCTGATTTCATATCTCTTTTAACAGTAGAGAATCTACCTATGAATCTTGTTAGATATCTACCCATGCCATTTTGTATTTCTTTTAATATCGTATGTCTTTTATCACCACTATCCACACCACCGACATCTCGTCTTTTATCCGTTCCCCAATATGCAAATAGATAAGGTTTTTTTAAATTTTCTTTATCACGATTAGCGTCTATAATAAATTGATATCTTAATTGATGTATGTTGCCAGGTATATCTATTTCATCTAATATAGATATCTTACGAATAGGTTTATCTTTAAATGTATAGTTTCTATATAAACTTTCAGTATCACCTCTATCGTTTCTCATCAAAATAATATGTTTATCTTTTAAATCTAAAAAGTGTTCTTTGATTGCAGTATTAGATTTTTCTAAATTTTTAGGATCAATATAGTTAGGTATATGATAATGAAACTCATTCTCGGTAGGTATTATAATTATATCACTATCAGGTATATCATCTGGTTTTCTACGATTTGGTTTTTCATAACCATAATTGTAAGTGCCATAATCAAACTCATTATGTCTAATTTGAAATTCTTTTAACAAATAATAAAAAGAATCCATAATATGATCTAGTGGTCTTTTATAGTTTATACCACTTCTTAATCTTGCAATTGTTATTTTCCTACGTTCCAAAACAAACTTCCTTTCTTAGCATACTTTCTCATTACTGGCCACGCCTTAGCGTCATAAGTAGGTACAGATGGAAAAGGTGGTTTATCTTCTTCTCTAACTTCTTGTGTAAACTTATAATCTGATAGATATAATCTAGCACGACCTACACCTTCTCTCATTTTGTGACCAACTGATACTACATGAACATCTTTATTTGGGAATGCCATTTGCAACCCTCTTGTCAATGTACCACTTGATCCTACTGACCAAATTTCACTTATCTTTATATTATACACTATTTCTATATCTTTTGCAAGCTCTCGTATATCTTCAAGTACTTTAGGGTGTTCTAGTCCTAATGGCAATAGTATTCTTTTTTTAGGGTCTTGTGCAACATATTCTCTCGCCCTTGCCTTTGTGACTTGTAGCATACCATTAGGTACCCAACGAATGTCAGCGCCATAGTCTAACGCTTGTTGTTGATATGGGTGTAGGTTCTGCATAGAGCGCTGGGCCATAAAAAATATTGCCTTCTTACCATAAGCATTTGCCTGCAATGTCAATGATAGTTGAGCATATCCGTTTGCAGGACAACCGCCATATACAAATTCTTCAATGCCATTCTCAATCTCATCTCTCATCATTCTATCTACGAATCTTCTTTTAGAACCACCTTCTAATAGATCATCACGAACAACATGAAAACCCTCGTGTTCTTCTATGATTAATTTAGGAAATTCAAATGGTTTCATAATTATTTTCCTGCAACTGGATTTCTAGGTTGTTTTTCCCACCTTGGTGGTCTGTCGCTACAATCAACCTGTCCTGGTTTATCTGTGTTATAATTAGGTAAAGGTGCCGCACTCGGTTTAAAGTTTTTAATTTCTTCTTTTGTGTATCTAGGTTTTCTACTCTTATCAAAACTACCTACATCAATAGGATAACCTGGTCCTAGTTTTTCAACTTTACCACCTTTATCTAAAAACTTTTTCATTCTTACGTCTAATTCTTTTTGTAATTCTTGTGGCGATTTAGGTATACTCATTCTTCTCCTTCTATTTTTAGGTTATCATTTTCAGGTACCCAATCTTTAGGTGCCTCCATCATTTCTTCTTCTTTCATTTTACCCCATATATCTTGAAAAAGAGCCTCAGGATCATCTAACATAAAGTTTACTGCTTTTCTTAACTTCTCTTTGTTAAATTCTTTCTTTCTTTGAAAGTCATACATTTCTTTTAACTCTTTGTACTTTTGCTTAGGTATCGGCATTATCGTATTGCACCACCTCTTGCATAATCTTTTAACATTTTTATTTTTGCCTTTTCAGCACGTTCTAATTTAAACTTACTTACTAAATCAGTAAATACATATCCGTTCATATGTTCGTTTTCATGTTGGAATACTCTTGCAGGCATACCATGTAAAGTTTCTTCTATCTCTTTGCCATGTTGATCTGTATATTTTACTGAACACCATTTAGGTCTGTTGATAGATAAGAATAAGAATGGAAAAGATAAACATCCTTCTTTCATGTTTACTGTTTCTTTACTTACATCATTGATTAGTGGATTGAAAACTGATCTTACTTTACCATCTTCCATCTGTGGGTGTCCGCCCATTACAAACATACGATATGGCAAACCAACTTGATTAGCAGATAGACCAAGACCACCATACTTAACCATACTGTCATACATTACTTTTGATAGATCAACTCTATCTTTAAAGTCAAACTCTTTTAAAGTATCATCAATAAAAGGTGCAACTTGCATTAATAGTCTAGGATCACTAGGTGGTATTAAAGGTAGTAACCTTTTCTCTGGTGCCTTTGGTTTATCTTTAGGTCTTAATTGATCTAAACTACCATAGTCTAGTTTAACTGTTTCTTTTTCGCCTTTGATTATAGGTATTTTTTTATCTTGTATCTTCTCAAAGTTTTTAGCGATTTCTTCTATTTTTTCTGGTGTTAGTTTTTCTGCCATTATGCCATCCTTGTAAAGTTTTTATATTTCTCAAATTTTAATATACTAGGGAACTTATCAATTAAAGTATCACCCTTGTGTGAAATAACAAAAACATTCTCTTTTGCTAGTTTGTTTGTTAATATTCTCATAAACTCATCTGTACCTGAAGCGTCTAATGAACTATCAAATATTTCATCTAGTATTAATAGATTCGTATTCATAGAGTTTTTCATTTTAGCAATCTCTCGCCAAGTGAATAGTATTGACAAGTCTATTCTTAATTTCTCACCCTCACTAAAAGAATGATAGTTAAATACATCACGGTGCCTAGATTTAATTGTTTCTTTAAATCCATCATCAAGTGTAAAATTAACAAAGAAATCCATGTCTGCTAAATTTTTATTAATGAGTTGATTCATTATCGGTAGATACTGTTTAATAATTTTTGTCTTAATACCTGTGTCTTGCATAAGATATCTTGCAGTATCTAGGTAATTCTTTTCTTCTTTATATTTAACTTTTACTGTATCTGCTTCAGTTAATTGTTCTTGTAGTTGTGTAAGTTGACCGGTTGCAACGCCTGTTGTGAACTTATCATCTGATAACTCATCAATCTCATTCTGTTTAATGGTCATGTATTTCTTAATTTCTGATATAGATGTTTCATATCTATTAATCAATAATTCTTTTTCTCTTATGGCAACCATTGTTTCGTTGATCTTTGTTAATCGAGTTTCAGTAGTGTTAATCTCTTTTACTAACTGACCCATGGCACTATCAATCTCAACAACTTTGTTTTTCTTCTTATCAATCATTGTAGATTTAAATGCCTCATCAATAGTTTGTTGACAAGTAGGACAATCGTTATGAGTTTCAAAGAACTTTAAATCTTTCTTATGTTTGCTACAAGTATTCTCTAACTTAGCCTCCATATTATGAAGTTGTTTATACTTGTTATTTATTTTAGTTTCATCTATTATTTCATTCTGTAATGCAGTCTTCTCAGCAGATACTCTATCTATATCTAATTGATAGTTATCTATATCTGTTTGTGCCTGTTGTATTTCTATTTGTTTCTTGTCAATGAATTGTTGATTGTTACCACTTAAATCTTCTATATGTTTCTTTTGAGAATCTACTTTACTTTCTATTAATTGATAATTAAAATCTGATTGTTTAATTAATTCATCTTGATTTTTTACTTTGTCTTTTAAAATAAAATTCATTTTAGAAAATATCTCTATATCTAATATTTCTTCTACGACCTGTCTTCTATATTCTGGTCTTAATTGCATGAAAGGTACAAACGAAGCATTACCTAGTATAACGACCTGTGTGAATGATCTAAAGTTTAATTTTAATATTGTTGATTCTAAATGTTTCTGATAATCTCTAACGGCAGCGTCTTGATTTAACATTATGTCATTACACCATATCTCAAATTTGTTAGGTTTAATACCTCTTATAACTTTGTATTCATTCTTGCCTATAACAAACTCTACTTCTACAACACAATCTTTTTCATTAATACTATTGACCATCTGATCTTTTTTAATATTTCTAAATGCTCTTTGAAATAGACCAAAACATAATGCGTCTAGCATAGTTGACTTACCAGCACCGTTCTCACCTACAACTAATGTCTTGGCTGATCTATCTAGTTGTATTTCTATAAACTGTTGACCTGTCGATAGAAAGTTTTTATATCTTACTTTTTTAAATACTATCATCTTGTGCCTCTAAAAATGTTTCTTTAATCATACTTTTTAACTTGTCTTTATCTAAATCGACTGGTAGTTGATCTACATAATTATTAACAAGTGTCATTGTATCTTCCGTACCTTCAACAACATCATCACTTACAAGATTGGCATTGAGATCGGAGTAATCTTCTAATATCTTTATTTCATGTACAGTTATTCTATTATATAATCTATCAACTAATCTATCAAACATTTCATTATTTTTTTTATTAACCACAATAAGTTTTACAAATTTATTATGTAAATGATCTATATTAAAATCATCATAATTTGTTTCGGTATCATTGTACATTAACTTTTCAAATATAGTATTTGGATTAGGTATAAATTCTATATCTCTTGTTTCAGTATCAAATATATGAAAACCTTTTGTTTGCCCATAATCTGACCATGTCATTTCATATTGAGCACCTAGATAGAATATTTGACCATCATCACTTTTAGAATGAAAGTGGCCACTAAATGTCTTCTCAAATCTTTTTACAATACTCTTATCATAACCATGAGTTTGTGTTATGTTCTCGTGCATATAGAAACCATTTAAATCTAAATGTGCCATACACACATCAGCATTTGCTGTGTTTAGCATATCGAATGATTGTTTTTCATTTTCAGGATTAATCCATGGTAACATTAATACATTAAGACCATCAAAGTTTACAACTTTAGGTTCTTCGTATATCCATGGTTCATTGACACCATCAGGTGCAGTACATAACTGTTGTAAAGAGTTTACACTATTTGTATTTTTAAAATAGATATCGTGATTACCGATTAACATATGAGTATCTATCTTCATATCCCATAGTTTGTTTAGAAACTTCTTTCTAAAGTTATCAGCAACTTTAAAATTGATATATTTTCTTCTATCAACAACATCACCTAAATGAATAAGTGTCTTGATGTTATGTTTTTCTAAATAGGGAAAAAATGTTTCCTCATAAAACTTATGCAGAAAGTCATCAAAGATCATACTATCGTTTCTCACACCAAAGTGAGTATCATTCAACAACGCTATTTTCATTACTTATTTTTTCTTCTTCTTTATTTTTTTAGGTTCTGCTGGTACACTTTCTTTTACATTCTTTTGTAAGAACTCTAACATCTGATTCTTGTATTGAGCGTCATCACCAGTTAAAGAATCTAACATCATTTCTGTGCCTGAACTAGCAATTAGTTTGGCCTTAACATCTTGCTGTTTCTTTTCTTTTTGTATTCTTCTAATAAACGCATAGTATATAATTTGTGTAAAATATGCAAATGGATTATTAGATTTTTCTGGGTTGAAGTTTCTCATGTACTGTAAACAGTTTTCTATACCGTCTGATATCATGTCGTCACGATAAGTATAGTTTATAAAATTAGGTCTGTAAGAAAGGTGATTAGCAATCTTCAAAAAACATTCACCTATATAGTTAGTTACCATTGGTGGTTTTCGTTTCTTGTCTTCTGCCTTTTGGACTTTTTCTCGGTGTTCAATCATGGCAACTAGAAACTTTTTATTATCTACATAATGAGGTTTCAGTTTTGCCTTACTTTGTTTTGTTTCACTCATAATTTTCTTTCTTGATTAATATATTCATTATATCATTTTTGTAGCTAAATGTAAAGCAGGTTGTATTAATTAATTTTATTTTCTGAAACGCTTGACACTTTCTGAATCTATGATATACTGCGTATGTAGACGCTTGGGGAACCAGCTATATAGAGTACCTAGTGTATAGTTTTCTTTCCAAATAAATCAATTAAATCTTCTTCTGACCATTGCGGTTCTCTCTGGTCGATTTTTTGCATTTGATCCATCTGATCTGCCAATGCATATATCTTATCCATCTCCTCGGCAGACAGTACAGGTTTGGCGTTCTCTTTTGCCTTTAGTACCTTGTTTAGTATAACTTCATAATAATGCGATATGTGATTGTCCGCTTGGGTGATTACTAGTATCTTATCTCGTGGAATAACAAAAGTCTTATCATCTGTAAAAGATATCCAAGGTTTCAAAGTAGTGTCTTCTTTAGAACCTACTTCGGTATGCCTTTGTATCGTACTTAATTCTAATGCGTTTGTGATTCGTAGGAAATCTTTATCAACAACAATACTACCCATAATAGTAGTACCATCAGTTAATTTTACCATACGATAATCTGTGTTATTATCCATTTTAATCCTTTAGGTTAATATTATGTATCTCGTAATCGAACTCTTCCTCGTTGTATATATTTATTCTTTCTTGGAAGTGCTTCAACGTATAATTTTCTTTAGTCTTATAAATTAAATCATCTGCTATATCATATAGAGTAGCATTGACTTTATTGTCGCCTAATCTTAATCCTCTACCAATAGATTGTAAATTTCTTATTCTACTTTTAGAAGGACTGGCAAATATTATATTGTGTAAATTCTTAATGTTAATACCAGTAGAAAAAGTACCATAACTTGCCACAATAATAGCGTCACTTTCGTTCTCTACAATTGCTCTAGCCTTTTCTCTTTCTTCTGTTTCAACTCCGCCATATATATAAAAAACCTTTCGTTTTTCTTCGGCCTTTTCTTGAATAATTTTATGTAAATTCTTACCGTGTTTCTCTACTAACTGAAATAATATTAAAGTATTACCTTTAAGTTTAAGTGCTAGATTACGAATGAAGTTATTTCTTGATACACTACCTACAAGATAATCTATCTCGTCTTGATACTTACCTTTTGATATGATCTTGGCATTTGCCTCACTATGTTTAAGTATTAAACATCTTACAGCTAAATTACTTAATTGTTTTTTATCCATAAGTTTTTTAGTTGTAGTGACTTTGTTTACAGCGCCAAACAAACCTTCTAATACTAACTTATGTGTGTGAGCACCGTCTAGTGTACCTGTAAGACCTATACGATATTTACAATCAATTAGTTTAGTCATAATTTCTGTAAGTGATTTTGATTTAAATAAATGTGCCTCATCGCCAAACACACAACCAAACTGTTCAAAGTATGATTTAGGCAACTTATATAAACTTTGCCATGTAGATATTAACACTTTTTTGTCTGTTTGATTTGAATATCCACTATACAATCTATGGCAATACTTCTTTACATTCCAACCATATGATTCAAAATCTGTGTACATTTGTTCTACTAATGATGTTGTAGGTACAATTAAAAGTATTCGATTATTAACATTTTCCTTAATTAGATGAGTGTAGTATCGTATTAAGGAATATATGATGAATGACTTACCGGATGCCGTAGGACTTACCAGGAGGGTCCTATTGCGTTTTAAACTATGAAATATTGCGTCTATCTGATAATCTCTTGCTTCAAATTTCTGACCTAGACTATTTGAAAATTTAGTGACAACATCTTTATCAACTTTGTTATCTATATCTACATCTTTGGCGGCCACTATATTGTAACCTCTTTCTTCAGCAAATGCTTTAATGTATGGGTACAAGCCAAAGTATATTTCTTTTGTTTTTTGTGAGAATAATCTTATCTTACCATCCCACATACGATTACGAAACGCTGGCATAAATTTATATCCAGGAACATAAAATGTAAAAAATTCAGATATCTCTCGTTGAATGTTTGAATCACAATCAACGGTTATATAGACTTCATTTTTCTTTTCTATTATTAAAGTATCCATGTCATTATGCTATATCGTTTACCTTTAGACACCTCTTTTACTTCGTGAGGAAACATAAAATTAGATGGAAAAACAATAGCAGATCCTTGTATTTTTTTTATTTTATCACCACATAAAACAAAATCACCACCTTCGTAATCATCATTTAAAAATATTAATGATGTAAGATGAGGATATCCTTGTTTCTGTCCATGACTATGATGTATATTATCAATATGACTTTTCATAAACCCACCTTCGCCATATCGGTTTATTCTAAAGTCTGTATATTCTGTTGACTTAATGTTATCGTGAAAGCGTATATAATCGTCTATACAAAACTTAAATGTTTTTTTTATATCTTTATAATATGGTAAAGGCGAACCTATCCAATATTCTTCCATAGAAACTTTAGATGATCCTGTATTAACTGTGGATGCTGAAAACGTAGATTGTTTCCATTCGGCTTCTTTGTCAAAATGATTTATAATTTTATTACAAGTATCACGATCCATTGCGTCTGGATAGTAATAGATATAATCATATATTTGCTGATTGAAATTCATGGTGTTCACCTAGTTGTCCTCTTATCTGTATATTCCATGATATACTTATACGATTATTCGTTGATAGATTTATAGGCACCCAATGTACTAACCATGATGGAAACATCATTATTCGATTTGTTTTTGATTTATAATGTAATAGACTTGCGTTGTTCATATGATCGAATTTTTTTCTTGGTAGTATAACATTTGCACCTGGTCTTGGGTCCTGAAAAGTAATACCAGGCATAGTATCATCAGCGTCTATATAAAAAACGCCACTTAAAAAATTGTTTGAATGTGTATGAGGTTGATGTGTTTCATTTTTCTTTAATACATTTGCCCACATATCTGTAATTTCTATCTCGTCTGCTTTGTAATCTAGTTTGTCAAGTATATCAAATGCTGATATACAAATATCTTTTGTTAATTCTTTAAATACTATATTCTTATCTAAATTAGATTCTGATTGCCAATTAGATTTATCACTATATAAATTCATTATCTCACTTTTCATAGCATTAATTCTATCTGAATTAATGTAATTGTCTTTAATAAAAAGATGTGTTGGAAATATTTCTTGATGATCCATTAGATTGCACCACTAGTGAATTTCTTCCATTCAATAGCGTTCTTAATTAAAAATGTTCTATTATTAATACTTCTTAAAACTTGTTCAAGGTATTTAACTATTTGATTAAGATAAGCAACTTTTTGATCTGCCTTTTGTAATTCTGGATCAGAGTCCATATAGATATGTACATCTGCTTTTAATACTTTTATGTCAAATGGTTTCTCTTGATACACACTAGGGTCCGCCTTGCCTGTATAGTATTCCCACTTATCTCTTGTCATAGTCTTATGATCGTATTCTGATTTCTTTAGCAATAAAGAAAACTTATTAAAGTGTTGTAAATATTTATTATGTAATAAAGGTATCTTAATTGACTCAGCGTCTAATTCTGTGTCATCTAATTTAAAGTCTTTATTAACTGATTGTTGTAATTCTTCTAATGTCATGTATATATTATATCACCTTTTAGCCTAATTGTAAAGCATACTTTCCATTTCTTTTTGTGTTATATATTTTAGGTTAGAACAATCTGACCATTCTTTTATTGGCAAGTCTGTTTTTGCTTCGGCCCCTTTATTTACTTTGTAAAACTGAACATTTGAAAACTTATCAAACGTATTCTTATGTTGTAATATCCAACTATATGTTTCATCTGGATTATCAGGTCTAGCTGCCAATGCGTCTTTTTCAGCATAGCTATCTGTGCCAGCATATATGTTGTTGACTTTTTCATCATTAGAATAAAGATCATGTCCTACTATGTAAACTTCTTTGGCATTTAATTCACAAGCCAAATGTACTGATCGACTGCCTGTTGCATATGCAAAACCATCTACATCTGGTTCAATGTCTATTATTTCATCTTCTTTAGAAATACCTGTGATGTAAGTTATACCTAAGTTATGTCCTTTTGTAAGTGTAAACACACCATCAGCACCATGATAAACCACTTGCTCACTATCATTCCAAACAATATCAGTTTTGTCTGCCATTGTTTTCATCATTTCTTTTGCAACAAATATCGGAACAGGCGTCCAGTATCCTAAATACACTTTCATATTTTTAAGATATGCCTTACGATATATCTCGTGTGATATTCTTGAATCTAATGCCACTAATATATCAGGTGTAAAGTCACGATAGATTGCATTACAACCTATTACGGTTGCATAGTCTTTCATTTTTGTGAGGTCTAGACCTTGTCTTGATTGCCCATTACCTAGGCAGACGGCCTTGTCGATCCATGTTAAAGTTTTCATCAAAAGTCATCCTATATTTTTTTGTACTATGAAGAAGATACTTGTACAATATCATAATACATATAATTAAAACTTGCTTGTACTTGCAAATAGTCAACATCACTTGCCTTAATATCATAAGATAATGACCCTAAAGATATAGGAAAAACATTTTGAAATCTTATCTCGGTTTTAGGAATGTTTTTATTATTTAAAACTGTGAGTGTTGCGTCTGAATATATACCGCCTTCTGAAAGAGGTTGTTTAATAGATGTTCCTGTTGCAGCTGTACTTGATGTTGATCCTGGAAATCTATCAGCACCTGTTCCTAATTGACCTTGAAACTGTGTATAATCTTTTGGAAATCCTAAACCTATAATCCAGTCGTGTATCTCTTTGTAGTTATTTAAATTTTCATCAACTAAAAATGATATGTCTAAAGTTTGATATGTAACCTTATCACCCACACCTGCAATATCTTTAAGAGGTGTTTCAAAACTTGTTGAACCTAATGCTATACCAGGTATGTTTGCTGTCTGTACAAAGAATTCAACGTTAGGTAATTTAGTCATTTTAAACCTAAACTGAATAGGACTTGCATAGTCAAATTTACTAGGTGTTCTATCAATTATATTTGATGTTGTCATACTACTATTTATAATGGTTTTTAGACCAAAAAAAAGGGCGACTATTTCTAATCGCCCCTTTTCGTAATCGGTATTAACCAATATTACATAATGTTCGTAACTTTAACACGTCTGTAATATACGTTTTGATCGCCAGCAGCAGGTGACGTTAAGTCAATTGCACCAGCACCATTAGTAGTTGCGAAAGGATTAGCAACCATACCATATCTAGTTTTGAAACCGATTTTTGGTTGGAAACTATCTTGACCAACTGCTCTTACCATTTGTAATGGCACGTAAGGACAATAGAAAATCCCAGAGTCGTATGGTGAAGTACCTTTGTAACCTACAACGTAGAATTGTGACGCAGAAATGTTTGCACTATATGGATCAATGTAAACTTTAAATTTACCATTTAATACACCAGCGAAAGTATTTCCTGTGTCATCAACATTTAGGTTTGTAGCAAGAGCAGGAGCGTAATCTAATACACCACTCATTTGAAGTGCAGAAGCAACATCAGCTGAACAGATAATCATATTACCTTTTCCTCTTCTTGTTAATTGACCAATCGCATTAGCATCTCTCTCTAATTGAAATAATAGTCCTTTGAATTTCTCAACTGACCATCTACCATTAGAGTCTGTGTCAAGATCAAAAATACCAGCAGTTGTAGTATTAACTTGAGCACCTGCTTTTGCAGTTGTGTAGATTGTTCTAACAACTTCTCTATTGATTTCCGCAAGGATTTCAGAAGATAGGATGTTAGCAAGTTCTGTTTCAGCGTCTAAACCGTGGATTGCTTTTAAGTCTTGAGCAAGTTCCATAGTGTATTCAGCTTTAAGAGCTCTTGATTTTGCAGTAACCGTAACTTTATCGATTGAGAAAGCCATTTCAGCAAACTCGTCAGAACCATCACCAAGCGTTTCTGCTTGTGCAGTTGACATACCATCACCAGTAGTGTAAGTACCAGCAGATGGACTATCGTTTAAAGTTGCAGGGTTAGTACCAGCTTGTACAGAAGTTGAACCTGTATCAGACGCAGCATCTCTTGATGAAAAATCAGAATCAGCTTCGTTGAATAGTGCTTCAGCACCTGCTTGTGAACCAAATCTTGACTTCATAGCGAAGATAAGACCAGTAGGTCCAGTCATAGGTTGAACACCACAGATGTCGTAAGCAATAAGGTTAGGCATTGCTCTTCTAACAAGTGATATTAAAACAGGATCCCAATTGTCAACAGATGAACCAGTTGCGTTAGCCGGTGCAGCTTCTGACATAAA
>Ga0233444_10003963_pt1 | contig 14391 bp, 8 predicted proteins | sample SI_124_October20_6_FD_182792 | JGI IMG/M metagenome (GOLD analysis project Ga0233444, IMG submission 182792) | Seawater microbial communities from Saanich Inlet, British Columbia, Canada - SI_124_October2016_10_MG | ecosystem: Environmental > Aquatic > Marine > Inlet | place: Canada: British...
AAAGAGGCTGGATTACGGGAGAGGATTCGGCTTCGCTTGCTATGCTGCAGACCACATGAACTCCCGTAGTAGCCAACATTTCAGCCATCGAGGCGAACCAGATTGCGGACCCATCAATCAAATTCAAGTCCATGTGAGCAACAAGGAGGACTATCCGATCGATAGGCTCGCGGATTTGACGAATCGACTCATCCGCCCCCGAATGCAATTGATTGTCGTCGTGAACCAATGTTTTAATCCACATTCGTTTGGATTCCGGATATATTCTCGGTAGGAGGTTGGATTGATTAGATGTCTGAATGAAAGGAACAGAAGTCTTTCTGCCCTGGCCCTCTACCATGACAATAGCATTCCAGATAAGCAAGGAAATCTTTCGGAGTTCATATCTTTCCATTACAAATTGGCGATTTTCTTCACCACGTTCGTATAGCTGTCCTTTTCTTGTGTGTGAAACATGTTTTTTAGATAATTCTAAAACAGAATTCCGAATCCAATCATCTTTGTGAATATCGCTGGCTCCATTCCAACCGAGCATCAGCACATCTGTCCGCGCAGCAGCGCCTTCCAACGGTGCGAGGTGAAACGATTCAAAGTCCGAAACAGACAACATTGCAGTAACGGAAGAGAAGTATGATGCGATACTCTTTGTGTACCCTTCCTGCCTCACATGACGGTGCTCAAACATAGATTGGTGTTGTTCATACAAGGCTGTATACCATTCGTTGTCTGAAGTTCTGCGTTTCATCCAGGCGAAATCTTTCGGTAATTTCCCTTTGAGAATTAATTTAATCGGCTTTATTTCTTCATTGATTCCGTTGAGTACTGACAATGCAAAATCAAATCGTTTTCGTTGAGGTGTGATACCAATCAATCCAATGGAGTGGGTATCTTGTCGTTCTGTATTAAGTTCCAAACAATCCACTGCATTCCCAATGACCAATTTTTGGACAGGGTCTACAATTCGTGGATCATCTTCCATCGTATGGGCTGAAACAAATATCATCTTGTCCTGTTCACTGAGGTTGGCATCCAACAGGAATTCTGTATTTCGTTCCTGCAGATGATATCGTATCGAGAGCGGTCGCTCCCCTCTATAGCTGGAAAGTTTGTTCACATTGCCAAGCGCCCATTCGCAGAAGAGAACGTCGTGGGTACTCATGAGGTGCATGAGCTCTTGGTCGTCAATATCCAATGCCCCCGAATGGGTCTTTGACTTCAGTAACGTGACTTCGGCACCCCATGAACGCCAAGTGTTGGCAATCGGGGTGATGAACTTCAAATCATGGCCGACAATCAACACGCGCTGATTCACGGGCAGAACCGAGAGACGGTCGGCTTCGCTTGGTTCGTGAAGTTCGCCAACACCCTCCGAAATCAGGACATTGAGGCAGAAGTCGAGGCCAGCGTGTTCATTTATGTCTGAAGAATATTCGAGACTACGTGTCGTCAACGGTTCCGAACTGCGATGCACTGCGATGTTGTTCACCAACAAGGCGTTGATCACCATCAGCCAGTCGTCGGTTTGCTGAACCGTGGGTGGGAGCGTGACCCAGGCAGGTTTCACGCGCTGACAGAGAACTTGACTGACAAATTGGCTTGTATCCACAACCGTTTGTTCTGGTACATGCAATTCGTAACGTAATGGGTCCACACGTCGTAGATGAGACCGGTCGTACGCAGATTCAACGAGACGGACCCACGGATGCAGTTTCAAGATTCGACGACGCCAATTTTCCTGCCGTTGGTGTGGGTGGGTTTCATCTCCGTTGATGATGGTTTCAACAATCGTGTTGACATGATCGATGTCGGTAAGAATGCCAACATAACCATTTAGATGTGCTGTTCGTTCTGCCACCAAAATTGAACCTGACAACACGGCATGGTGCACCTCGCTTTCGGTCGTTGTCGCATCGCACAGGAAAACCGTCGGCGATGCTCGTGAAAGGTCGTTTTGGTTCGGGATGCGAAGGGTTTCTAGGCACGGATGGCCATTCCTGATGGTGAGGTCGAGGTAGACTGGTGCATCTGGCAACCAAGGGTCAAATCGATGTTCACCGGATTGGACCGGCAAATTCGGTGTTAATTCAATCGAACCGGCCGACAGTTGCCAATGGTCGGAAATTGATGCTGGTTCAGACAACCATGAGAGTTGATCGTTGGACGGCACGGATACTTTCACCTGATTCAATCCCAATGGCACACCGGTCAGTCGGCCGTTATTGATGGTTGAGGGCAGTACGTCCAATTCCCACGTTAGAAGTCCTTCAGAAGTATGGCAATGTGTGTATACGCTGGCAATCACGGAAGCCATGCTGCTCCATGAACGCCGTTGCTCAACCCAGGAACGACCGGCCTGGGACAATTGTTGAATCTTCGTTGGATGTTGAATCAATGCACTCAATTTCTCTGCGAGGTCTTGTGCATTTTCCTTTTCAAACAGCAACCCGTTTTTATTGGCAATAACGTGTTCGGCGATGGCGCGTACGTTACTGGCCAGCACTACGGAGCCCATGGCCATCGCTTCAAGGGGTTTGAGTGGAGAAATCATTTCGCATACTTCGGCTGAGATTCGAGGGAACGGTGCAATATCAATGAGGGAGTAATAGTCGTTGACAACATCCATCGGTACTCTGCCAATAAATTGTATCATGTGCGAGAGGCCTAACTCCTGTGCTTGTTGTTCAAGATGCGGCCGCATAACTCCGTCACCAACGATTAACACAGCCAAATTGTTGCGAAGCAATTGAGGTAGCAGAGACACGGCTTCCAAAAGTATGTTCAAACCTTCATAATGCAGGAGAGAGCCAACATAACCTACGACCACTTTACCGTTCAACATCAGTGAACGTTCGAGTTGTTCGTTTCGTGGTTGAACCGTAAACTGGTCGCTATCGACACAATTGGGGGCCAGGCTAATCTTTTCGGCAGGAATTCCCCACTCAATCAATTGTGCACGTAATCCATCGGTTATAGCAATGACATGATCGGCTGCATTGGCGACATGCCGCTCGAGGGCCATCTCCAACAGAAATCGATCGCTGCGTCGGTAAGCTTCGTCCTTCGCCGCTCTGCTGAGCGCCCACAATCCTCGCATCTCATACACGAAAGGAATGTTCAGTGCACGAGCCACCATGGCTGCAGGGAAGCCAACCGAATGATTGGAGGCTGCATGAATGGTATCAGGACGTAATTCCATTGCTGTACGAAGCAAGGAATAGGCAGAACGCTCAGCGTAATCTTCCATGGCATAGGCCCCAAATGCTTCCTCAGCGGGGTCGTGGAGGTAGGTGACACCGTCCAACACCGTGTTCACAATTTGTTCTGGTTTGAGGTCGACCTCTTTTCGATCGCAGGGGTACCCCCACCGGGTACGAACATGCAAATCAACACCCAAGTCAAGCAAAGATTTGCAAATGTGATGGGTGCGAGTGGAATAGCCTGCTGTGGTGTAATCCATGCTTGCGTGAATGTGATAGAGGACTCGCCCCGGAACTGGTTTGTAATTTTCAACCGGCTTGAGCACATCTAAATTGTAGCCATGCAATCTCCAGTTCAATCGTTCTTGAATGGAATTGCGGAGACGTTGACTGGTTTGGTCGGTGGTTGATGAAAGAAGGGAAATGGCATCTTCTGAACGGTCGACTCGCTCAAGACCAACGGCCAAACGACGTAAAAGGCGAGCATCAGAAGCAAGATCAGTTACGTTGGACCTGAAAGCGAGAGCATGCTCAAGACTGCATTCAAGAAGGATGACACCTGCTTGAAAGACAATTTCGCGTTTTCTGCGAATTTCAATCTTCTTTGAATTGAGAAGAGTGGTGACATCGTTCGTGAACGTTGAAAGGTTCTGGCCAGCGAGGTACCGAGTCAATCGTGGGCCTATCCGCTCAATTTCAATTGTCTTCAAATCAAGATCAAGGTTTTGGTCTTCTTCAATACTTGGTTTCTCTTGCTTGGAAGAAGAAGCTGATGGGGGGATTATAATCTCGAGAATCCTTTCCCGCTTGGACTTTTTTTTCATGGTAAAATCCGGAGCACCTAACAGCGATTCTGCAAATTCTGGTTGTCCAATTCGGTTGAAATAGGTATGAAGCGAACGTATCGCACGCCGGTCGTTCAACATCTCCGGCATGGCTGATAAGCATTGAAACACGAAGATAGCATCCATGGTGCAAAAAGCACGTAAGGTCGCCAATCGGATGTCTTTGCCCACGATCACATCGAATTCTTCGGCTAGACAAGCGGCTTCAGCATGGGCGCGCAGGTTCTCCAAGTCAAGCGTCTGGCGCAAGGAATATTCTTCTTTGAGATCGGTTGGTCGGTCCAAACATTGCATAGCGATACCGATCACTGGATTATTGATTTCCTTCAACCGACGAAGACGTCGTTTTCGTCGATACCGCTTGAGCATCTTTTGACCTCACAACAATTGTTTCAACGATTCAACGCATCTTTCTGCAGTTTCTCCGTCCCAATAATGAATAGAAGGACGGGCTGTATGCTCAAAGGCAAAGACCGACGAACTCTCGATGATATCACCGGGAGTAATCAACTGGTTTGTACCCTCACTGATGGTGATTGGACGTTCTGTGTTGGGCCGTACAGTCAAGCAAGGGAGGCCAAGGTAGGTTGTTTCTTCTTGAATGCCACCGCTGTCGGTGATAACACCGTTTGAGGAAGCCACCAAACTCATGAATTCAATATATCCAAGGGGAGGGACACAACGAATGTTCTCGTGGTCAACGTAAGACTGAAGACCGTAGGATTCAATTCGAGACTTTGTCCGAGGATGTATCGGCCAAACCAATGTGTACTGGTCTGCAAGACTGCTGAGTTGGGCCAAAATAAGTGAAAGAACCGATTCATCATCAACATTTGACGGCCGATGCAAGGTAACCACAAGATGAGATTGGAGTATGCCAAGTTCTTCTTTCATGTTTCTTGCTCGGAACAACGGCTCCATCTGGACCAGTGTATCGATCATAATGTTACCAACACGAACAATCTTTTTCCCATCGATGCCCTCAGATGCTAAATTTTCATCTCCATCAGCTGATGGCGTCCACAACAAATCACACAGATGGTCTGTCACAATCCGGTTCAATTCTTCAGGCATTCCTCGATCATTGCTGCGTAACCCTGCTTCAAGGTGCACCGTTGGAATACCGAGTTTCGTTGCTGCAAGTGAACATGCAACGGTGCTGTTGACATCGCCGATGACGATGACACAAGCAGGTTGCCTTTCAAGCAAAACGGCTTCATAACGTTCCAAAATGTTGGCAGTTTGCTTGCCGTGACTGCCGCTTCCCACATTCAACGATATGTCGGGCACACCCATACCAAATTGTTCAAAGAAAATACCGGCCATTTCATGGTCGTAATGTTGGCCCGTATCCACAAGAAAAGGAGTAAATCCTTCCGAAGAGCGAAGAACACGCAGAAGTGGAGCAGCCTTCATTTGATTGGGCCGAGCCCCGACGACAACATGAATGTCCTTTGTCATGTGTTGTGCTGTATTAACTAGCATTTCATTTCATCGCCAAAAATAATGCGAAATGATTCGTATAGACTATACCCGAAGCCTCCTTGGAGGAAACATGGATGTCCGTATCGATCTTGAACAATCTCGTATCGTTGTGTCGCTCTCTGCTTCAAAGGAAGAAAGAGAATCCATTTATGGCGAAAAAATGGCTGACTCACTTGAGTTTTCAATCGCTGCTAGCGAACCGATCGACTTCCGCATGGTCCACCAAGACCATCTCGCCCTGATCGTTTTGTTGGCGGCTCATCCTTTCGCAACAGGGAAATTACCTATCCCCCTTCATGTCTCAAAACAGTTTGAAGAAGCGACACGAATCTTTTCCCGTTATCGGCCAGAATTCTTGTCCACATCCGGAAAACCGTACACCTCGACATCCGACGGAAAGCCAGGCCTCGCATTTTCAGGAGGAATGGACTCAACGGCAGCACTTGCGTTGATGCCGGACAAAACCGTTCCTGTTTTTCTTGATCGCCCGCACCGGTCCAACACGACACTGTACAACAAATCCGCTGCCAAAGCAACATTGGCGTTTCTTGAGGCAAAAGGCGTTCCGAACATCGCTATCAGCACGGATGTTGAATTCATTCGGAACCCTGTTGGGTTTCCAACAGATTTGGCGACGGGGATTCCGGTCTTGGCTCTTGCCTCCCACTTTCAGTTTGATTCCGTTGGATTCGGCACCGTGATGGAATCGGCCTATCGAATTGGGCACGAAAGATCTCGCGATTATATTGAGTCACCCCATTACAAAGTTTGGGCACCTTTGTTCTCAGCCGCTGGTTTGCCGTTGTTCTTGCCCGTAGCAGGCGTGAGCGAAGTCGGCACGAGTACCATCGTTCATCGCTCGCCCTACAGAGGTATGGCCCGTTCTTGTATCCGCGGTGATTGGCCTCAAACCTGCGACAATTGCTGGAAGTGTTTTCGAAAGCAATTGATTGAACACGGCATCAATCAAACGGATTTCAGTGAACGCCAATTCCTAAAATCCCTTCAATCAAAAGAAGTTGTGAGCAAACTCTCTGCAGAATTCATCTCTCACGAGAATGTGTTGGGGTGGGCGTTGAATAAAATTAAGCGGGGTCCAACGCTCGATGTGTTGTTCAACCGCCTAGTTGCTTCAACATATTCTCTAAAGCACCTTGATGCATTTTATCCACCGGCGATAAACCTGGTCCCTCCCAAGTACAGGTTGCATGTTCTCGAGCAATTGAGAACCTATCTCCCAGAAATGAAAGAGGCAGATCAAAGGCGAATGATTGAACAAGATTTCACAGAACATCTCAATACGCCTCAACACCATAAAAACGTGCACACATTAATGACCTTGCTTAAGAGTTAAGCAAGAGATGAGCGACATTGATTGAGCCGTTGACTTCAGGGTCTATTGGGGGTGGATAAATGGTGAGCAATTTATCAATTCCTTGCCCAAGAGCCGCTACATGCGGCTCCAAGACAACCAACCCCCACCCCTCTTCTTCGGCTTGCTGACATCGCTTGACTTGATCGTCCATGCCCGTATCGGTATTGGGAATGAACAAGGTGGGCACGCCAAATGTACGCATCTCCTGATAGGAATTGTAGCCGCCGGCCTGAACGGCTGCATCAAAGCCTTCGATGTAAAGCGAATTGGGGTAATCACGAATCACGCGCAGACGCTCGTGGTGCACGTCAAGGCGCTCTCCCAACATGGATTCCCCAAGCACCACGTGGACATTTTCGTGTGAAAACAGCCCCTCAAGCACCCGATTTAACACCCCTTCAATGTCGTTAATACGCCCTGCGCCCAGTTGAACGTAGACGACTTTGGCGTCATCGGGCACCGACAAGCGGGAGCGGGCGTAGGCTCGGTCCCAAACGTCTTCGAAGTCCATGACTCGGATGGGCGGCACGATGTGTTGGCCTGCGTCTGAGTTCACCGCTTTACCTTCGCTCGGCACGATAACTCCCTCAAAGAAAGAAGCACTGTCGACAGGAGTAGATGTGCTTGACTTCATTGAACCGCGCTTCATCCACCACTTTTCCATGGTGGGCTGAGAGGCGATGGCGTTTAGCATTCCACGGTAGGGAAAAGCACCGTCAAACATGAACCATTTTGGCCGATGGGTCTCAAACACTAAATGCAGCATGTCTTCAACCAACCCATTCCATTGAGAAGCAGTCATGTCCTTGTGCATGTAACTTCCTGCGAGATGGTAAGTTGGGAACTTCTCATTGTACAGCACATGGAGGGTGGGCATAGGCGTGAAAAACACGATTTCAAGATCTGGGTCGGCCTTTCGTAGTGCGCGAGCGACGGCATACATCCGTGTGAAATGGCCGAACCCAACACCGTTTGTAGGAAAGAGAACGATACTGTGTTTTCTCTCGGCAAAGTCCTCGACAACAACCGAATCAGAAAGCATCAGTGGACGTTTGCCAAGGCGTTGCAACCCGAGTTTGAACGCCAACAGCGGGAACGTTATCGGTAGGGCAAATAGCCGCCATGGTCGTCGAACAGCCCTGGTAAGATGGAAACCGAGTTGAAAAGAAACGGTGTTTCGAAGGCGGCGTTGTTCTCGCTCCAACCGTTTGATTTTCTTTCGAAGCGATTCTTCGGACGGCCCTATTGAGGATGATGCCTCAAACTGGTCCGGCTCATCCATATCTAGCGCCTGACCTCTTGACTTCTTGATGTTTGGGCAATGAGAACGTAGCAAAGGTTTGTTTGGAGGTTTCACATGTCCAGGTCAACATTCAACAACGCATAAGGTTCGGCCATCCATTCAAGGTAGGATTCGGTTTTCTCCCTGACAATGGACCTCAATGGTTCTTCGATCAGGTTCAGGCCTGGTTCGTATGCCTTGTCCCACCATGATAAGTCGTCTGCAATGTGTTCAATCAGGTGAGGAGCAAGGTGTTCTAAATTTTGAATTTTTAATGCCCACAATGCATGTTGCGCCGTACGAAGTGGTTTCTTGTTGAGGTAGGTGGAAATCTCTTTGCTTGTTGCGTCAATCTCTCGCCCAAGCGGCCCATTCTTGTGAAAACACTTCCAACAAGCCCCACACCAGCGACCTCCATTCCCTCGAATGCACGAATTAACAACATCGGCGAACACGCTCTGGTTACAAATCTTCAATGCGCCAGCTTCAGAAATGTGATTGATGGGCAAAACATAGGATAACCCGGCTTTCTCGAACTTCTTAGGCCAATGGTTCCAATAATAGGAATTTTGAAATTCCCGAAACTTGAGTCCTTTTTCCAACCAAGTATTCTCGATGACCGTACCAAATGAAATTGAGCAGAGGTCGAGATGATCAGCAAGGAGGATAAGATGCACACATGCTGCATTCGCGGATGAAAAGCCTGTTTGCAACTCATGATGAGTTCGAATCTTTTCATGATTTGAAGGAATGCAAAGAATCGATCGGCCGGTTCGCTTCTCAATAGCCTCAAAGGTCAAATGAGGAAGAGAATGGTTCAACATTGATGTGAAATTTCGCTCATGGTAAGCCAAAATGGTGTCCTTAGGCAGCAACAACATGGCAGCGGTTGAATCAACCCCTCCTGAATAAGAGAGCGAATTGTTCGCACCTGGCATCCGTTGCTCAACAACCCAATGTTTGGTTTCAGGTACCCATGGAAACAGGAGAACTTCGAGTGCCAAATGGAGCAGAGCCGGATGGGTATCGTTCAGCAAGTAACCTTCAGGCATGTCCCAATGCGCCCAACCCCATGGGTGGCGAAGCCACAAGCGATTTTCTTCTTGAGTCCAATTAGATAGCAAATCTGACACGTTCCACGGCTTCTTGTTCTTCGGCTCTGGAATGCCTTCGGCTTCCTCGCGTGCTTGCTTTAATTTTCTCTGGGCCTTTTGAGCGTAAATCTTGTAATCAGCTCGAGGGTATTGTTCAGTGAAGTCGATCAATGGCTTCCAAAGACCTTCATTATAGAGTGAGCGAACGATTATGTCGGTCGCAAAATCATGATTTTGGGTTTCCAATTCATGTTCACATAACCGCCGAGCATGCCTCCATCGCTTTCGATTATAGAGGCGACGAATTTTCCATCGTCTCATCAAACTAGTGACCATGGCGTATCCTCCTACAGTCCAACCGGTGTGCAACATGGACTTTGATTTTCGCCCGTTCATGAGATCATTTGTCTAGAAAACCTAAGATGGGAAAGAGCTGACGCTGAAGTATGGCGAAAGTACTCATCACGGGAGGGGCTGGGTTCATTGGCGCACATGTTGCGAACACAGCTGCACACGCAGGTTGGGATGTTCATATATTGGATCTTGTTGCTCAACATCCACAAATCCACCCGAAAATCAAGTTCATACAGGGTGATGTTCGAGACAAAGGTACGGTCGAGGACATTCTTAGTGGATGTGAGGCAGTTGTCCATCTAGCGGCGCAAATTTCAGTACCTGATTCTTTCGCCGATCCTGAAAAAACCCATAGTATAAACGTAGAAGGAACTCAAATCATTCTTGAAGCATCACGTAAATTTGGTGTGGATAAAGTGATTGTTGCATCCAGCGCTGCCGTTTATGGGAGGGTTGCTTCGTTGCCCCTAAAAGAAGATGCTGCGGGGGATTGTATATCCCCCTACGCTGAAAGTAAATGGGAAAATGAAAATCAAGTCGATCTATTTCGGAATTTAGGATTAAACAGCATTGCGCTCCGATTTTTCAATGTGTACGGACCGGGCCAAAGTGCAGACAATTCGTATGCTTCAGTGATTCCAAAATTTTTAGATTTAATGATTCAAGGGAAAAATCCAACCATTTATGGCAATGGGAAACAGACAAGGGACTTCATACATGTGGATGATGTTGCGGGAGCGATAATCAAATTACTTGAGTTGGACGCTCCATATGTCTACTCCGTAGCTAATGTTTGTACAGAAAAAGAGCATTCAATCTTGGATATTGTGAGCATTATTACCAAGGGTCTGAACAAAACAAACCAAGAGATAAACTGCCTGTTTGAAGAACCAAGAGAAGGTGACATTTTCCATTCATGTGGAAGTAATGGCCGTTTACGCTCAATGATATCATGGAAGCCAGAATTTAATTTTGAAGATTCTATTTTGAAACTTACAAGGCTGACAAACGGACAGTGATATCATGAAAATTTACTGGGTTACCGTGCGCCAAATCGGGGATTTATGTTCTACGACAACTGTTGCATTGGCTGAGGGATTGGTTTTGGAAGGCCATTCTGTCACAGTGTTAGGGCCTAAATCACCTCTAAACACTTCTTCAACCAAATGGAAGCACATCGAATTGGAACAATCATCGATAAGGGGGCTGAAGGCGATTAGTTTAGCTCGCGCCGCAGTTCAGTGGTTCAAAGAACACAACCCATCCGATGTCGATGCAGTGATATTAGACTGGCAAATAGCCTCAAGAGTCGCACCCCTCCTCTTATCGTTTGGATGGCCCATGATTCTCATGGATCGTTCACCTCCCGCAGATGTGTCTTTCTTGGCTCGTATTCAGTGGAGAGAATGGAAAAAGTCATGGAAATTGGTAGAAAATCAGACTATTTTACGGGGATGTGTCGTTTCAAATTTACATTCAAAATTGATTCAGGATAGATTCGCAATCCAATCTTCGTCTATTCACGTGTTGCCAGCAGGTGTAGATCTCCAGCTTTTTAATAAGGTGGATGAAAATAAGTTGAGCGATGGTTGGCGTTTAGTATATCATGGGCGTCTTGATAAACACAGAGGAGTTTTATCTCTTCCAATGTTGGTCCAGAAATTGAATTCAAATGGTGTCGCTTCGAAACTCACACTCATCGGAGAAGGTGATGCGTATCAGGCCCTCAAAACTATGGAACAAAAATTCAATTGGATGGAAGTTCACCCAAGGATGGAGCATGCCAAGGTTGCGAAAATACTTTCATTACAACACATTGGACTTCTTCCAATGCCTGAATCTAAGGTTTGGAAAATTGCCAGTCCTCTAAAAAGAAGCGAATACCTAGCATCTGGTCTTCTAATATTAGGGATCAAGCACGCAGGCCACCAAGTATCCAACAATGAAATGGAGTGGATGAAGCTCTTTCCGCAACAAGAATTTCACAAGAAGAGCATAGAATGGTTGACACAATTCCGTTTCAAAGAACTCAGTTCATTGTCAAATCGTGCAAGATTATTTGCCGAAGAACATTACTCATGGGACGGAAGCGTCGCTGAATTGGACCTCGCGATTCAAGGGTTAATCAGTGAATCGTAAACGCTTTTCCACTTCTTTCCAATTGCTCTAACATCGAAACTGCTGCAGTTAAAGTCAACCGATTGTGGATGTTCAAGTGCTTTGGTCACAACCTCACACCACGATTCTATGCTTGGTCCTGCATGAATCACTTCCATAGGTAGCGAATGCAGGCGGGAATCTGCGACAACCGGTAATCCGCTCGCCAAGGCCTCTATTGCCACCATTGGTTGTCCCTCAAATTTAGATGGTAACAAGAGGACGCTCGCAGCACTCAATAGTTCCAGTTTTTCTTTTTCTGTAACCCATCCTCTCGCCTTAATCCAATCCTTATCAGATTCCTCCACGCCTGTCATAGTCATCACAAGGTCAGGAAACGTTTTCTTCAATTCAAGGGCAACAGTTACAGCAAAACTATGCCCCTTCACAGGATCTTTTCGACCTAACAATAAGAGATGATTCTGAGTGTTCTTCCTCTCAATTTGATTGTATTTCGGATTCAATGGATTAGAAATCGCGATTAAATCACCCAAATCTTTCTCGAGTAATTTCGTCCAGGTTTTAGAAAGGACAACCACTTTAGTGTTATTACCTGAAAGAATTAATCTTACATTCTGTTTGAATATTCTAGATTTATTTTCTAGCCATGAATCAAATCTACCGGAATGTATGTGTATAACGCATCCTACATTCTTTTTATGAGTAAGTTTGAGAAATTTAGTCTTGCGCCACCAAGACCAGTCAGCAGCGGTGTGAAGATGAACGATATCTGGCCGACGATTTTCATCACTCAGCATTTTTGACAAAGCGCTTCGTGCGCGGCGATATGCCCGCCACTTCGCCCAAGGAGAGCCAACAACGTGAGAGGAAAGCAAGTCCGCTTCCCAACCTTCTGGAGGATACTCAGCCAGTGTTCGCATAACATTCGCCATGCCTCCTGGTGAGTCGCAAGGACCGATATGAAGGACCTTTGGCATGGTTTGCCCAGTCGGTCATCGGATGAAGACCTAACGGCTCCAAATACCGTGAAGAAACCAATAAAGAAGGGGAGATATCAAGGGCAAAGGTGCATTCAAGCCATCATGGTCGTCATACCAGCCGTCGTTGAAGGCGTTGCTTTACTGGCCGCCATCGTACCGTTCGGATTGCACCGATGGAACATGCACAAATGGACGGTTGCGCATTCACAAACACATATCCCTCAACCCTCTGAAGAGGAAATACCGCTCACGGTACTCTTGCCGGTCTGGAACGAAGCGAGAATCATTGAGAAAAAACTTGATGATTTGGCCAAACAGTCGGTTTCCTTCTCGCTCCTTCTCATCGATTCGGCCTCGGATGATAGAACCGTTGAGTTAGCGAAGAAATGGCTTCAGGAACATCCTCACGCATTTACAACGTCAGAAGTATTGGTTATGGGCCAGCGTGAAGGGAAAACTTCAGCAGTCATCCGTGCACTCAATCACCTCAATCAAAATGCGAACGATGGTCTGGTCTGCATGACTGACGCAGATGCCCGACTTGGCAGAGGAGTTCTAAGACGATTGATGGATTGGTTTTCTGACCCTATGATCGGTGCAGTGGGGGCTCTACCGCAGAGAACGAACGCTAGGGAAGAGGAACTTGGACACCGAGCAATGTGGGAAAACATGCGCGTTTCGGAGTCCTACGTAGATAGTACGCCCTTTTTGGAAGGTTCATGCATGATGTGGCGGAAAAAGACGCTACCCGTTGAGGAACTCAACCCGACTGCAAATGCAGACGATGCGCAAATCGCTACTGCAATTCGCTGCCAGGGATGGCGGGTCATCGTTGATGACCAAGCTGTGTTTTACGATGCTGCTCCCGAACTACCAAGCGAGCAACGTCGACAAAAGATACGAAGGGCTCAGGGGCTTCAACGCCTGTTGGTTCGAAGGAGAAAGGATGGGACGGGTAAACGTCATGGGGTATTTAGTACAATTATCAAGCGCCAGTTTCACTTTCACATTACTGCCCCATTAGCCGTTGGTATCGCTTCACTCAGTGCTGTGCTTCGTTGGGGCTTTATCGGCCTTTACGGCTGGCCTGCTACCTTCACGCTCGCAAATTCACTCCACATGGGTCTGTGCACCATGGAAGCCGTCTTGCTTGGATTGTGGTGGCGTGCTCGCAGTGGAAAAACCTCGGGGCCTCTTTCATTGCTTGGCCAATGGCTCTCAAGCATGGAACTGCTCATGCGTTCACTGGTTACATCTGCTCGTGGACGTTCTTTGCACATGTGGCAGCAACACACCGATGTTAGAGAAACGATGGTTGCTGAATTTGAAAATTAAAAAAGGCCTCCTCGCCGACCGAAGTCAACGAGGAGGCGATGTTCACGTTTGTGATCAAACGTGGAAAGTGTCCTTACAGTTGCCCTAAGGGCTTAGACCAGCTTCAAGCTTGGTCTGCTTCTGCTTGAACGTTGTTGGTGTTGTCAATGACAGTTCCTTCACGGGTGTCCGTGATGGTAACGTCAATGGTACACGAAGTGGAGCAGAGGTCTTGTCCGCTCTCTTGGATGGTAACACCGTCACCAACAGACCAGAATTGGCCGCCATCACCTTCGAAAGGCACCAACAAGCAAACAGCGCCAGAGTCCTGTCCTGGGTTGTCACAG
>Ga0233444_10003965_pt1 | contig 14389 bp, 13 predicted proteins | sample SI_124_October20_6_FD_182792 | JGI IMG/M metagenome (GOLD analysis project Ga0233444, IMG submission 182792) | Seawater microbial communities from Saanich Inlet, British Columbia, Canada - SI_124_October2016_10_MG | ecosystem: Environmental > Aquatic > Marine > Inlet | place: Canada: British...
TAATTTATCCTCAAAAATTAATATTGATTTTTTAATATCCTCTCTAATTACACTATCGCTTTCATCTACAAGATACTCATGGCTATGGCTATGATTTCCTATTTCTACAAATTTTTCCTTGGAAATTTCTTTAATTTGGTCCCATGTCATGTAATTAAAGGAACCTACTTCGCGTGTATTAACAAACAAGATAAATGGTATTTTTTTTTCTTTAAGAATTGGCCAAGCATTTTTATAAAAGGAGGAAAAACCATCATCAATGGTTAAAAGAATTTTTCTTTGTTTTTTATTCTTAAGTAATTCATCTTCAAAATTTTTTGGATCAACAAAACTAATTTCATTATCCTCAATTATTTTTAGATGTTCTTTAAAGTCATTAATCTTTATATTTGTAGAGGGATAATTATTTTCTTCAAATCTATGGTACATCAAAGAAATTATGCCAAAATCATCAATATCTTCGTTTAGAGAATTCGAATATAAATTGTTTTGAAAAGAGCAAATAGCTATAAAGAAGCATATGATTAATGATTTTTTAATTTTAAATTGCATAGGCAAAGATGATAAAATCGGTTTGAGAATTAATAATAAATTTTATATTCATCAAATTGATAAAAAAGTAAATAACGATCAATTAGTTTTAAACATATTAAATCTGTTAAAAAAACACAAAGTAAATATTGACAAGAGTTTTAGTATCCTTTTTAACATTGGTCCGGGAAGATTCTCTTCATTAAGGACGTCAATAGCTGTGGCTATAGGAATAAAAATATCAAAAAAAATTAACTTATTTGGTTTTAAAAATGAAGACCTAGGGCAATTTAACCTTGCTAATATTGATCTTTTAATTAAAAAAAATTTATTTCAAAAAAAATTGATAAAACCCTTATATTTAAGTTAAATTAAAATTATGAGCACTATAGAGGAAAAATGTAAGTCTAAGGGTGTAAGACTAACAGACCAAAGAAAAATCATTGCACGAGTTATGTCTGATTCTAAAGAAAAATATGGAGCCAAAGACCATCCAGATGTAGATGAGTTGCACAGAAGAGTTACTGAATTGGATTCCAAAATAAGTATTGCAACTGTTTATAGAACCGTAAAGCTATTTGAGGAATCTGGTATTGTAGAAAAACACGAATTCAAGGGCGGCAAAGCCAGATATGAACAATCTCCAGATGAACACCATGATCATTTAATAGATATTAATAGCGGAGAAATAATTGAATTTGTAGATAAAGAAATAGAAAAATTGCAAAACGAAGTTGCAAAAAAATTAGGTTATAAATTAGTAGATCATAAACTAGAACTTTATGGTTCAAAAATAAAAAAATAATTTGCAAAAAAAAATTTTTATTAAAACTTTTGGTTGCCAAATGAACGAGTACGACAGTAATCGTATTTTAGATTTGGTAAAAAAAATTCATTATATTCCAACCAAAAACATAGATGAGGCAGATTGTTATGTCTTAAATACTTGTCACATTAGAGAAAAAGCTACAGAAAAAGTTTATCATGATATAGGTAGAATAAAAAAACACTTTAAAGAGAGATCAAAACCAATTGTTTTAATTACTGGTTGCGTGGCACAAGCAGAAGGGGAGATTTTACTAAAACAAGAAAAATATATTGATGCTGTCATAGGTCCACAATCTTATCATAAAATTAATGATATAATTATAAAGTCAGAAAAAAAATCAGAATCAATAAATTCCACTGAGTTTGATGTTATAGAAAAATTTGACACTTTAAATTCCTTAAAAAATTCAGACAATAAAATTTCTTCCTTTTTAACAATACAGGAAGGATGTAACAAATTCTGTAAATTTTGTGTTGTACCTTATACAAGAGGAGCGGAGTATTCGAGATCATTAAATGAAATAATATTTGAAGCCAATCAGTTAGTTGAAAACGGTGCTGTTGAAATTAACTTGATAGGTCAAAATGTTAATGCCTATAATTTTCAAACAAAAAAACTCGCAGATTTAATATTAGAAATCTCAAAAATTTCTGGTTTAAAAAGAATTAGATATACTACATCACATCCAAGAGATTTTACTGATGATCTAATTATGGCTCATCAAAAGTGCGAAAAATTAATGCCCTTAATCCATCTGCCAGTTCAAAGTGGATCTGATAAGATTCTAAATTCTATGAACAGAAAACATACCATTAAAGAATATTTGGACATTATAAAAAAATTGAAAAAAGCAAATTCAAATATTAAATTTTCAAGCGATTTTATTATAGGATATCCAGGCGAAGATTATAGCGATTTTCAAAAAACTGTTAATTTAATGCAAGAAGTTAAATTTATTAATTCATACTCATTTATTTATAGCGCTAGACCTGGAACCCCAGCTTATAACCTTAAATCCATTGATCAGAAAGAAGCTAAAAATAGACTAATGTATTTTCAAAATACTGCAGAAAAAATTAAGTCTGATTATAGAAAAAATTTAATAGATAAAAATCTAAAAGTATTATTTGAAAATAAGATTAAAAATGAAAATAAATATTTTGGAAGAGATGAATTTTTTAACTCAGTAATAGCTGAAAGTGATGTTAACTTAACAGGGAAAATAAAAGACGTTAAAATTACAAATGTAAATAGAAACACACTCTTTGGAGAGAAAATCTCGAATTTAAATTCTACAAACTATGCTGCATAAATAAATGTCAGAAATTAGCAAACAAGAACAAAGCCTGTCTATAAAAAAAATAGATAAAGAGACAGTAAACATATCAATAAATGATAATGAAATGTTGAAGTCAATAGTAGGTCAATTCGATCAGAACCTAAAAAATTTAGCTAAATTAACAAGCACAGATGTTTACTTCAGGGGTAATTCAATAACATGTAAAGGCAATGAAGAAAAAATATCTTCATTTTGCGAAGCAATAAAATTTTTAATAAATAAATATTTTTTAACGAATATTATTGAAAAAGAAGATATAATTTTATCTGTGAAAAAAAATTTAGAAACAAAAAAAGGGTCTAATGTAGAGTCCTTTAAACAATTAATAAAAACACCAAAAAAATCGGTTATAGCTAGATCTGAAAAACAATCTGAATACATCAAGGCTCTTAAAGAGAATGATATTGTAATGTCTCTCGGTCCGGCAGGTACTGGAAAAAGTTTTTTAGCAGTTTCTGTAGCAATCACTTTATTAATGGAAAAGAAAATTGAAAGAGTAATTTTATCAAGACCCGCAGTAGAAGCTGGTGAAAAATTAGGTTTTTTACCAGGAGACATGAAAGAAAAAGTAGATCCGTATTTAAGACCTTTATATGACGCCTTGTATGAATTGTTTGGAGCAGAAAAAATAGAAAAAAAAATTGATACAGGAGAGATTGAAATTGCACCATTAGCTTTTATGCGCGGTAGAACTCTAAAAAATTGCTTTGCAATTTTAGATGAGGCACAAAATGCCACCGAGACCCAAATAAAAATGTTTTTAACAAGAATTGGTGAAAACTCAAAGCTTGTAGTAAATGGAGATCCTAGTCAGGTAGACTTAATAAACAAATCACAGTCAGGTTTAGTCAAATCAAAAAATATCTTAAAAGAGCTAAGCGAAGTTAAAATAATTGAATTTGATCATAATGATGTTGTAAGACACCCACTTGTCTCCAAAATAATTAGGGCTTATCAAAAAAAAAGCACTGATGATAAAAATTAATGTAATTACAAATAATAAAAATTGGTATCGTTTTTTAAGAAGACCAGACGATTATATTGATCAAAAATTAAAAATATTAAATTCTAAAGAAAAGATCTTTCTTAAAAAAAATTTTTTCTGCACTTTATTGCTTTCAAATGATAAGGAAATAAAAGATCTTAATAATAAATTTAGAAAAAAAAATAAAACAACTGATGTATTATCTTTTCCCTTCCAAACGAAGCAGGATTTAAGGCGTTATTTTAAAGAAAAAAAAGAAATTTATTTGGGAGATATCATTATAAATCTAAACAAAATTAAAAGTAAAAAAAATATTTCAGAATTTAAAGTCGAATTTGATAAGTTATGGGTTCACGGCTTAATCCATCTTTTTGGGCACGATCATAAAAAAAAAAAAGATTTTTTGGAAATGAGTCTAATTGAAAAAAAATATATGAACTTAATAAATGATTAAAAAGTTTTTAAATAATCGTCTATTAGTATTATATTTAAGTCCATTTATTTTAGGATCTTTATCAATAATTTCATTTCAGCCTTTTAAAATTACACTTATTAATTTTATAATCTTACCTCTAATTTTTTTTTTTATAGCTTATATAAATAAGAAGTCCAAAGGTGTTTATAGAAAAAAATCTTTCAAAAAAAATTTTTTTTTGTTTGGATTATTATTTGGCTTTGGTTTTTACTTTAGCGGTATTTCTTGGATTGCTAACTCGCTTACTTTTAATGATGATTTTAAAATTTTAATCCCATTTGCATTAATAGTTATACCTTTTTTCTTAAGTTTTTTTATGGCATTTACATTTTTAATTATTGGCCCATATTTAAAATTTGACATTCCATCATTTTTTATCTTTTCGAGCGCTTTATCTTTTTCAGATTATTTAAGATCTAAAATTTTAACAGGATTTCCCTGGAATATTTGGGCTTATTCAACTAGCTGGATGAATGAGTTTATTCAGATTTCTAATAGCATAGGACTAAATGCTTACAATCTAATTGTTATAACTTTATTTACCTCGCCGATAATTTTTTTCTACAAAAATAATATAATAAAAAAAATAATTAGCATATTATTGATTGCGTTTATCTCTTTAACTTTATTTATTTACGGAAATATTCAAATAAATACGAACAAAATTCAATTAGAAAAAATAAACGAAAAAATTTTTGTAAAAGTAGTATCTCCAAATTTTGATTTGAAATTTGGTTTAAATCAAAAAGAAATTGAACAACGATTCAAAAGAATAATAAGATATAGCGACCCAGATAAGAATAAAAAAACCTTATTTATTTGGCCGGAGGGAATTTTTAGTGGATATAGTTATAATGAAATTTTAATTTTTAAAAAATTGATTTCAAATAATTTCTCTAAAAATCATCAAATAATTTTTGGGGTGAATAAATTAGATCCAAAATCAGGAAAATATTATAATAGCATGTTGGCAGTGAATAATGATTTTGAGATAATTCAGAGTTATAATAAAAGAAAGCTTGTACCTTTCGGCGAATTTTTGCCTTTTGAAAGCATATTAAATAAATTTGGATTAAAAAAAATTACGGAAGGACATGGATCTTTTTTGAAAGGGGAAAAAAATAATAACCTTTTAATAAATGAATTAAATATTCTTCCTTTGATTTGTTACGAGGTAATATTTACGGAATTTATTCAAAAATCAAATGATAGAACAAATCTTATTATCAATATTTCAGAGGACGGATGGTTTGGAAGAACAATTGGTCCAGACCAACATTTTGCTAAATCAATTTTTAGAGCTGTAGAAAATGATACTTTCATGCTTAGATCAGCTAATAAAGGAATAAGCGCTATAATAGACAATAAAGGAAAAGTAATTAAACAATTAAATAGAAATGAAGCTGGAAATATAGAATTTGAAGTACCGTTAATAAAATCAAATAAAATAAAAAATGATTTGATCTTTTTTGTGCTTTTATTTACATATCTTTTTATCTTTTTTATTAATCTAAAAAAAAATGAAAAATAATAAATACTTATTTACAAGCGAGTCAGTATCAGAAGGTCACCCAGATAAAGTCTGTGATAGAATTTCAGATATGGTTGTTGACTCTTATTTATCAAAAGATCCAGTTTCGAGAGTAGCATGTGAAACATTAACCACGACTAATAAAGTTGTTTTAGCTGGAGAAACTAGAGGTCCAAAGATTGATAAAGAAGATTTAATTTCTAGGGTAAGAGATTGCATTAAAGAAATAGGATATGACCAAGATGGATTTAGCTGGAAAACAGCTAGCATTGAGACATTTCTTCATGAACAATCAGCCGACATAGCAATGGGGGTTGACTCAAAAGATAACAAGGATGAAGGAGCTGGAGACCAAGGTATAATGTTTGGTTATGCGTGTAATGAGACTGATGAGCTAATGCCGGCACCTATTCACTATTCGCACAAAATTTTAAGATTAATGGCAGAAGATAGAAAAAACGGAACTTTAAAAGGTATCGAACCAGATTCTAAAAGCCAAGTAACAATGTTATACGAAAACGAAAAACCAGTTAAGGTGACCTCAGTAGTAATTTCAACACAACACTCTAAGGATCTTAATCAAGAAAAAGTTAAAGAGGCAATAATTCCATATATAAAAAAATCAATACCTAATAATTTTTTAACAGATCTTTCCCCAAAAGAAATTTATATAAATCCAACTGGTCAATTTATAATTGGAGGTCCAGATGGTGATACTGGTTTAACAGGAAGAAAAATAATTGTAGATACTTATGGTGGAGCTGCTCCGCATGGTGGTGGCGCATTTTCAGGTAAGGATCCTACAAAAGTAGATAGATCTGCGGCATACGCCGCAAGACATTTAGCAAAAAATGTTGTGGCTGCAGGTATCTCTGAAAAATGTCTCATACAACTAGCTTACGCAATTGGAGTGTCAAAACCACTATCGATCTTTATTAAACTAGCCAATGGCGATGAGTCAAAAATTGAAAAAGTAAAAAAAATAATAGAGGAAAATTTTGATTTATCTCCAAGAGGGATTAGGGAAATGTTAAAACTAAATAATCCTATTTATGAGATTACTTCTGCTTATGGTCATTTCGGTAGGAAGCCAACAAATAAAGGTGAATTTACTTGGGAAAAAACAGATAAAACAGATTTATTTAAAATGTAATCTTGAAAAAACCATAATTTTCTTCTAAAAACACATTAATTATTAAACTTTCTAAATGGGCATTAGCCCATTTTTTTTTAGGGGTTATTAAATGTTAAATAGAGGATTAGATAAACTTGAACTATTAAGAATAGTCGAAGCAGTTGCAAACGAAAAATCTATCGATAAAGAGCTTGTAATTGAGTCTATGGAAAGTGCAATTCAAAAAGCGGCATTAACTAAGTTTGGAAATGACAATAATATTCAAGTTCTAATAGACAGAGAAAGTGGAGATATAAAAATTCAGAAAGTTTTAGAAATCGTAGAAAAAGTCGATGACTATGCAAGAGAAATTACATTAGAAGAAGCTCAAAAAAATAATCCTAAAAATATAGATTTAAAAGTCGGAGAAAAAGTTTTTGAAGAATTACCTCAAATTGATTTTGGTAGAATTGCTGCACAAAGTGCAAAGCAAGTTATAAGCAGCAGAGTTAGAGAGGCTGAAAAAAATAGACAGTACGAGGATTTTATTGATAAACAAAGTCAAATACTAAGCGGAATAATAAAAAGGTTGGAATACGGAAACGTCATCGTAGATTTAGGTAAAGCAGAAGGTGTTATAAAAAAAGATGAATTAATACCAAGAGAAATTCTTAAAACAGGTGATCGTGTTAAGGCATATTGTTATGAAGTAAAAAAAGAACTTAAAGGACACCAAATTTTCTTATCAAGAGCACATCCACAATTTTTAGCCAAACTTTTTTTTCAGGAAGTTCCAGAAATTTATGAAGGCACAATTGAAATTAAATCTGTAGCGAGAGATCCAGGAAGCCGAGCAAAAATTTGCGTACATTCACAAGATTCTTCCATAGACCCAGTAGGTGCATGCGTTGGCATGAGAGGAAGTAGAGTTCAAACAATTGTAAACGAATTACATGGCGAGAAAATAGACATTATAAAATGGACAGAAGATTTACCCACATTGATTTCAGAGTCACTGTCACCTGCTGAAATTCAAAGAGTGTTGATAGATCAAGAAAATAAAAGAATAGATATAATTTTAAGTGAGGAAAATTTAAGTAAAGCGATTGGTAGAAGAGGTCAAAATGTAAGGCTTGCTTCTAAATTGACCAATTATGAAATAGACATATTAACAGATAAAGAGGACTCGGAACGAAGGCAAGCAGAGTTTAAAGAAAGAACAGAAACATTAATAAAAAATTTGGAAGTCGATGAAACATTAGGACAGCTTTTGGTTTCAGAAGGGTTTGTTTCAATTGATGAAATTGCTCAATCAAGTCCAGAAGATATTTCAAAAATAGAAGCTATAGATGAGGAAACAGCAAAAGAATTAATCACACGATCCAAAGAAACCTTAGTCAAAGAAAAAGAAGCAGTGGCATTAAAACTAAAGCAGCTTGGGGTAGAGGAAAGTTTAATAAATCTTAAGGGGATGACTCAAGGAATGCTTGTAATATTAGGTCAAAAAAATATTAAAAAACTTAGTGATTTCGCAGATCTTTCTTCAGATGAGCTTATTGGTGGTTATGATGAAATAAAAGGAAAAAAAATTAGAATAGACGGTTATCTTGAGGAGTTTTCTTTATCAAGAAAGGAAGCTGACGATTTAATAATGTCAGCTAGAGAGATAGCGTATAAGTAATGTTATGGAAAAAGATAAAAAAAAAACACTTACAATCTCCTCAGACTTAAAAAAGAAAATCGACACCTCGTCCATCTCAACTCTCGGAAAAAAATCTTTTTCGGTAGAAAAAAAAAAACCTTTTAGACAAAACAAAGCTTCATCAGCACCAAACATCAACACAAACATAGACACTAAGAAAAAAAATTTTGCTAGAAAATTTATTGAACAACAAGCCACAAAAGATTTTATTAAGAAAGACAACAAACCAGCAGGCAAAAGCAAATTAAAACTTAAAGGACCTGTAGACAAACGTGATTTTAAGTTAACCATTTCTAGAGCCTTAAATGTTGAAGAAATTGAGATAAAACAAAGAAGTTTGGCATCAGTAAAACGTGCCAGATTAAAAGAAAAACGAAAACCTGAAGGTGAAGAAAAAAAGGAATTTAAGAAAGTAATTAGAGAAGTAAAAATTCCGGAACAAATTACTATTCAAGAACTTTCAAACCGAATGGCTGAAAAATCCAACGATATTATTAAGTTCCTATTTAATATGAAGGTCGTAGCAACAATCAATCACAATATTGATAAAGATACAGCAGAATATATTGTAAAGGAGTTTGGTCATAAACCCATTTTAGAAGAGAAACTGTCTATTGAAAAAAATAAATCTGAGAAAAAATTTGAAGGAGAAGTAAAGAACAGACCACCAGTCGTAACAATTATGGGTCACGTGGATCATGGAAAAACATCATTGTTAGACTCATTAAGAGACTCAAATATCGTTTCGGGTGAGCATGGAGGAATTACGCAACACATAGGAGCTTATCAAGTAAAAACTGAAGATAATAGATTGATAACATTTATTGATACACCAGGACATGCCGCCTTTACGGAAATGAGAGCGAGAGGTTCAAAAATTACCGATATAGTAGTTTTAGTAGTAGCAGCGGACGACGGAATAAAACCTCAAACAGTCGAAGCCATCAAACACGCGAAAGCTGCAAAAGTTCCAATTATTGTTGCGATAAATAAATGTGATTTGCCAGAAAAAAATATTACTAAAATTAAAAATGAGATGATGCAATATGAATTAATAGCAGAAGATCTAAGCGGCGATACATTATTTGTAGAAGTTTCAGCATTAAAAAAAATTAATTTAGAAAAACTAAAGGAAAGCATCCTTCTTCAAACAGAAATTTTAGATTTAAAGGCATCTTATAGCGAAAAAGCAAGGGGCGTTGTTATCGAGTCAAAGATTGATAAAGGGAAAGGTCCAGTATCAACAATTTTAATAAGTAACGGGAGACTTAAAAAAGGTGATTACTTTGTTTGTGGTGACACATGGGGAAAAATTAGAGCTATGATTAATTACGAAGGAAAAATGCTAAATGAAGCATTACCATCTATGCCGGTGGAAATTCTTGGTATGAATAGTTCAGCATATGCTGGAGCTGAGTTTATGGTAACTAAGGATGAGAATGAAGCAAAAGAGCTAACAGAATTTAGAAAAAATAACTCCGCACAAAATAAAACTTTAGTAAAAGATAAAACAACTTTATTTGAGAATACAAAAGATAAGGAAGAACTAAATATTATTATCAAATCTGATGTTCAAGGGTCTAGTGAGGCTTTAAAAATGGCTATAAACAGAATAGAACATAATGAAGTAGAAGCAAAAATTATTTTATCAGATATTGGTATGATAAATGAAACAGACGTGTCTTTAGCTAAAGCATCCAATGCTATACTCATTGGTTTTAATATTAAGCCTAATAGAGAAGCAAAAAAATTAGCCGAAGAGCAAAAAATTGATATCAAATATTTTAATATTATATATGAGGCGATAGACCACGTAGAAAAATCTTTATCTGGTTTGTTGGATCCAGAAGTAAAAGAAACTGTTCTTGGTAGTGCAGAGATACAAAAAATTTTCAAAGTTTCAAATGCCGGTAAGATAGCTGGTTCTAAAGTTATGAGTGGAGAAATTAAAAGCAAATCTAAAGCTAGAATAATAAGAGATGGAATAGTTGTGTACAGCGGAGAAATTTTGTCTATTTTTAGAGAAAAAAATCAAGTTAAAGAAGTTGGTACTGGTTTAGAGTGTGGAATAAGTTTAAAAGATTTTATAGATTTTAAAGAGAGAGATATAATAGAATCTTATCTATCTGAAGAGATTAAAAGATCAATTTAAATGATGAGCAATCAATCAACACAACAACCTTTCAGCCAGAGGCAATTAAGAGTTGGTGAACTTGTTAAGCAAAATTTAGGTGAATTGTTAATTAGAAATGAGGCCAAAATACCGTTAATTAACTCCAAACTGATCACTGTAACTGAAGTAAGAATGACACCAGATTTAAAAACAGCGAGAGTCTTCGTTATTCCGCTAGGTGGAGAAGATACTAAAGAAACAGTTAGGATCTTGACTGAATACTCGCATCTTGTTAGAAGAGCCTTGTCTAAAAGGCTAGATATTAAGTTTCTTCCTAAACTCACTTTTGTTGAAGATAACTCATTTGAATATGCTGAAAAGATTGAAAAGATAATTAAAAAAAACAAAGAGAATGACAAATACAAAAAAAACAACAATTAAATCACTAGCAACACACGAAAAAGATGTTGGCTCTACACAGATACAAATAGGATTGCTCACAGATAAAATTAAAAAACTATCAGAGCATTTTAAAAAGTTTAAAAAGGATAAACATTCAACTTTAGGTTTGACTAAATCAGTAAATAAAAGAAAAAAACTTCTTACTTACCTTAAAAATAAAAATGTTGAGTCCTATCAAAAGGTCATCAAACAATTAAATTTAAGGAAATAATGTTCAAAATACATAAAGAAGAGTTAGAAGTTAATGGCAAAAAATTAACTTTAGAAACTGGCAAAGTAGCTCGTCAGGCTGATGGTGCAATTATAGCAAGCCTTGGTGAAACAGTAGTAATAGCAACAGTAGTCGGAGCAAAAAAGTTAAAGGACGGACAAGATTATTTTCCTCTGTCAGTTAATTATCAAGAAAAATTTTATGCAGCAGGAAAAATTCCTGGGGGATATTTTAAAAGAGAAGCTAGACCCACTGAAGCTGAAACTCTAATTTCGAGATTAATAGATAGACCTATAAGACCTTTATTTCCATCAAGCTTTATGAATGAAGTGCAGTTACTTCCAACAGTATTGTCTTATGATGGAGAAAACCAACCAGACATACTATCTATAATTGCTTCCTCAGCTGCGTTAGCTATTTCGGGTCTTCCTTTTCAAGGACCAGTAGCTGCAAGTAGAGTTGGGTACAAAGATGGTAAATATTTATTAAATCCTTCATTAGAAGAATTAAAGGACTCAGAGTTAGATTTAGTTGTTGCAGGCACTAAAGATGCAGTTTTAATGGTTGAGTCAGAAACATCAGGATTATCTGAAAAGGTTATGCTTGATGCTGTAAAATTTGGACATGAAAAATTTGTCCCAATAATAGACGCTATAGAAAAATTAGCAAAAAAAGCTGGTAAACCTAAATGGGAAATAGAAAAAATTGATCATTCAAATGTTAAAAAGCAAATTGCAGATAAGTTTGAAACTGGATTAAGAAACGCATTTAAAGAAATCGATAAGAAAAAAAGATCTTCAGCTATTTCAGAAATCGAGACCCAGTGTAAAGAGATGTTTGCAGAAGATGAAAATGTTTCAGAAAATCAAGCGATGGCCCAATTAAAGTCTCTTGAAAAAGATATAGTTAGAACTGCAATATTAAAGGATAAAAAAAGAATAGATGGCCGAGGTTTAGCAGATGTTAGACAAATTCAATGTGAAGTGGGAGTACTTCCCCGAACACATGGCTCAGCTTTGTTTACTAGAGGAGAAACTCAAGCTTTAGTGGTGACAACATTAGGTATGACAGATGATGAACAAAGATTAGAAAGCCTGGAAGGAATGCAAAGATCAAATTTTATGTTGCATTATAACTTCCCCCCTTTTTCAGTGGGAGAATGTGGAAGAATAGGAACTGGAAGAAGAGAGATAGGGCACGGTAAATTAGCGTGGAGAGCAATCAGCTCCTCTTTACCATTAAAAGAAAACTTTCCTTACACGTTGAGAGTGGTATCAGAAATTACAGAGTCTAATGGTTCTTCATCTATGGCAACAGTTTGTGGAACTTCATTGTCATTGATGGATGCTGGCGTTCCAATTAAGGAGCCGGTAGCTGGAATTGCAATGGGACTAATAAAAGAAGGTGATAATTTTTCTGTTCTATCAGATATCCTAGGCGATGAAGATCATTTAGGAGACATGGATTTTAAAGTAGCTGGAACAAAAAGTGGCATAACTTCACTTCAAATGGATATTAAAATTACAGGTATAACTTTTGAAATAATGGAAAAGGCTTTAGATCAGGCCAAAGAAGGAAGAGAGCACATTCTTGGTGAAATGAATAAAGCTCTTAAAACTTCAAGAAAAGAATTTTCTAAGCACACCCCAAAGATGGAGACAATTAAAGTAGACAAAAAAGATATCGCTACAGTAATAGGAAAAGGTGGAGCAACTATTAGAGAGATTGTAGAAACTTCAGGCGCTAAAGTAGATGTAAAAGATACAGGTGAAGTTACAGTTGCTGCTCCAGACGAAGCCTCAAGAAATAAAGCCTTGGAGTTTATAAAGAGTTTAGTTGCTAAACCTGAAATGGGAAAAATCTACAAAGGTAAAGTCGTAAAAATTATGGAGTTTGGTGCATTTGTAAATTTTTTAGGTAAGCAAGATGGTCTAGTTCATATCTCTGAATTAGCCGAAAAAAGAGTAGCAAAGGTTGGCGATGTGGTTAAAGAAGGAGATGAAGTATCAGTGAAAGTTGTTGGATTTGATAGAGGTAAAGTTAAATTATCAATGAAGCAAGCTAATGTACAATAATTAATCTATGAATTATTTTGATAAAGCATTAAAAAAAATATTTAACGTTTTTAATAATTTTATAAATTTTTTAAAAAAAATTACTAGAATTGAGATTATAAAGAAAATAGAAAAATTTACAGAAAATATATTCTCATCAGCTCTAATTATTAGCTGTATAACAGTATTTATCATTGGTTTAGTGTTTTATGGTAAGACGCAAATCGGATGGGTTTTACCACTTGCAATTTTTGGACCATTAATAGTTTTATTTTTAGCTTTCCTAGCTAATGATTTTCATGGAGCATGCTTAGATTTAATACAAGCAAATGTAACAACGCTGAGCAATAATGCGATATTAAGATTTTTTGCAATCATTTCCTTGATTTTTGCATTTTTTACATCAATAGCAGCAATCATTTCAATTTTTAACGAGTCTTTAACAGCTACACTTTGGCTAATATTAACTTCGCTATTCTTATTTATCAGTGCAGGAACACTTTTCAATCCTTCTTTATTGAATGTTATTATAAATAAAAAAAGTTCAGCAGGCGAAGATTTGATTGCGATTTTCTCAATAAATCTAAAATCTCTAGTTTTCTTTGAAAAAATAATTTCTACAATTTTAATTGTTTTAGGAAATTTATTATTAATTTCAAACTTATTAACTCAAAAGCTTATGTTTTTCTTTAGTGGATTAGGTTTTTTATTTAGCGGTATATCTTTCCCTATCATAATATACTTCACGTTTACAATTCTTTGGTTTTTAAATTCAATATTCTTGTCCATTCTATCCCTGGGAAAAAAATAATAATTAAAACTAATTTAACTTATATTTTTAGGATCAGGCATGCCTACTTTATTATAACCAGCATCTACGTAATGAATTTCGCCAGTTACTCCATTAGCTAGATTACTTAGTAAGTACAAGGCAGAGTTTCCAACATCATGAATATCTACGTTTCTTTTTAAAAATGAATGATCTTCATTCCATTTATATAAAAATTTAGCATCTCCGATAGCAGATGCCGCTAAAGTTTTGA
>Ga0233444_10003976_pt1 | contig 14369 bp, 12 predicted proteins | sample SI_124_October20_6_FD_182792 | JGI IMG/M metagenome (GOLD analysis project Ga0233444, IMG submission 182792) | Seawater microbial communities from Saanich Inlet, British Columbia, Canada - SI_124_October2016_10_MG | ecosystem: Environmental > Aquatic > Marine > Inlet | place: Canada: British...
CCGTTCCGCCGCTAATTAAGTAACCCATTAATCAAAGATTGTTTGGTCGCTAAACACCGCTTTATCATTGATTGCTAAAGAAGCAATACCACTTTCAGTATTTAGTGTTATATCAACAAAAGATTTATCCGATACTCCTGTACCGCTATTAGCGTTATAGTTCATCGTTAAGCCATCCATCCATCCACTGATGGTCACAGTGTCGTTGTTGTGTAAAAGAACGCAGCAGATGTCTTCTCTGCGGCTCATAAGGTCTATTTGATTTACCTTGTTGTCTACAGCAGGAGCTTGGATAGTGATATCCGTAGATACTACTCCTAATCCATTAGAAGTGTTCTTGTTTTCTGTAAAGGTTGTGGTCCCGTCCTTTGGGTTGTGAGCAAAGGTTACGGTATTTAGTGTGTCTACTTGAGTTACCTGTGTCTCATCAATAGGGTCAAAGGTAATGGTCAAGTCTTTTTGTAATAATAGGACAGCTTTCTTGATACCACCTGTAACTCTTTTGTTACAATTGATATCAATATCGCTTAATAAGATGCTACAATTGAAAGCCATATATTTTTAAATAAAAAGGGGAGAGGATTGCTCCACTCCCCCTTGTGTTAATTTACAAGATTTGCTATTATGCAGTTGCAGTAGCAAATAAAACATCAGTGATGCTGTAAGACAATCCAGCTTCCTCACCAGTCAAGGTTACTTGGAAACGGTTCTTTTCAGAACGACCAGTTCCAGAGTTACCATCAATGGTAGAAACATATAGACCGAAATCTAAACCACATACGTGGTGAGTTCCAGCAGCAGTCTTAACGAAAGCTACTAATTCTGGTGCGCCATTAGACATTTGGTCTAAAGCAGTGATACGAGCAGCATCCATCTTTGGAAATTCTGCGGAGATAGTTGGAACAGTAGAGAAAGTTCCGTCAGCGTTAGCGGTCTTAACTTCAGAGAATACAGAGAATCCATCTTTCAAGTTGAAAGAGAATTGAACTACATCAGAAGCAGCACCACTTGCAGCAGATACTACACGAGTAGAATCATCAGAAGTAAGGACAGCAAGAGCAGCAGCACGTGAAGCCACGTGAAGTTCTACAATACCACCAATACCTAAATCATCACATCCGTAAGTAATATCAGCAAGAGTTACAGTACAAGCCATTTTTTATAGGGTATTATAGGAAGGGCGCAAGGCCCTTCCGTTAGTTATTATTATTATGCGAAGTTCTTAGCGTAGACAATCTCTTCACCTTTCAAGTAAGAGAAACCTAACTTGAACTGTCCCCAAATCTTGTCAGAGCTTAGTTCAGCTTCGTACTTCATATCAATTGCACGAACGTCATTGTACTCATCAGTCAACATTACGATGTTCTGTGCAGCAGCAATCATAAATTCGTTAGCAGGCATAGATGGGAAGTGAATAACTTCCATACCGTAGTAGTTCGGTACACCACCTTCTACAACACCTTGTGGAGTAGTAGTGTAAAGACCAGCGATAGCGATTTGGTAGTGTTGCATAGCAGCAGTTCCCAAGAAGATAGCAGGTTTGAAATCACGGTCAGCGTCTCCGTAAACAGCAGCCAACATAACGTCAGACATTGTTTCGTAAGCACCTTCCAATTTGTCAAGGATGTTAGCAGAAGTTAATACAGCATCAGTATCGTAGTCCAATACAGCAGCATCAGCAGCCATTTCAGTAGTCAATGCAGTACCTGCAACAGTCAATGCTTTTTCAGCAGACAATTTTGCGAAGTAGTCAAATACCCAATCCTTGAACTCAGCGTCCATAGTCTCTGGGTTGTTCTGACCTTTCTTTAAAAGAAGACCACGGTAAGAAGACTCAAGAGCGTTTTTACAGTTTAAGAAAGACCACTTGTAAGTAGTTACAGTCATTTCTTTTTCACCGATTGTAGCAGCAGAGTTGCCGTCAAATACACAAAGGTCTGAACCGAAAGATAATGTAGCGTCAAAGATAGGTACGTTTACCTTAGCTTTAACACCATCTACAAGGCGGAAACGGTTTAATACCGCTGCCGATTTTACCATAGTATCAATGAAGAGGTCTGGACGTCTGTCACCGTATGGCAAGTTTGATATTACTATACTCATTTTATTTTAATTTAAGAGGATTCGTTTAATTAATTTACAATAATTACTTGCGGTTAAAGAAGTTGTTAATCATATCTACTTTTTCAGAAGTGATACCATTAAAAACTACTGTCTTGTCTTCTACTGTTTCTTCAACTTCTTCAGCCTTTTGTTCAGCAGCAAATTGCTCCTCAACTTCCAACTCGTTAGTTACTTCTTCAGCAGAATACTTTTCTTCTTCTTCCACAACTTCTTCTTTTTCAGAGGCCATCTCTTCTTCATCAGAAGCTACTTCCTCTTCCTTTTCATCAGAAGCCATTTCTTTTTTCTCTTCATCTTCGGTATGCTCGCCCATCTCTTTTTCTTCTTCTTGAGATGCGCCCATACTTTCAATGTGCTTTTGAATCATTTCAACGGCAGACTTTAGGTCTTCAACGCCAGCGAACTTTTCTTCAAAAGATGTCACAGCTTCAAGGAGCAAGTTATTCTCGTTCTCCAAAGCTTCAATTCTTGCTTCGTACTTGTTAGTCATCGTCTCAAATTGAGCCTCCAACTTACCAAGTTCTTTGCCAAAACTAAATTCGTTCATTTGTTCTTCGTTATTAATTGTTGGTTTAATATCTGCTTTAATCTCAATAGAGAAACCATTTATCTCTCCATTTTCAATTGCAGTAAATAATTCGTCAGACTCAATCTTTGCCTTCACGAATACGGTTCCGTTTGGTAGTTTGTAACCATAGTCTACTGACTTATCGTTATCACTCTCTTTAGTCCAAACTTCAAGCATCACTACATCGTCAGTATCATTCTGATGGTTAATGCCAAATGCGTTAAATAGTCCTTCTTTAGAATACTTGTACATAATCTCTTGGATTGTCTCCGCAGTGAATCGTACATAGTAGTATCCCATTTCGGGTGAGAAGCGTAGGATTTCCTTGTTAGGAATCATAATAGGTCCTACAACCTCTTTCTTCTTTTCATCAGCAAACATCTGTACCTTCTCTACTTCGTTGAAGTGGATGAAGTCTTCCTCAATAGCAGGCTTGTCTACAAGAGAAATCTTGTACATCCCTTGAGCGATGTCTTCTAATGATATATCAAATAATGGTAGTTTATCCATTCTTTTTACTTTTTGTATGCCAGCTTGGTAGCAGGTCGTTATCTTGTACATACTTTGGGTTAGAAGGCTTTCCGTTCTTTACCAAGTACATAAATGCGTTTAGTCGGGCAAGTCCCCATTGTGTAGCACTTGTAACCTTTGGTGAGTGTCCTGTATTGAAGGCTCCCATACCACGAAGTACAACACGCTTTGCAGCTCCCATACCCACCTTCTTATCGGGGTACTTCTCGTTGTAAGCGTCTACCTTATTCTTTATAGACTTAATAACTTTCGCAGATAGCTTTCCGCCTTTCCCAACACCTTTAGGATTCTTGTTAGGAGTTTCACTTTTAGGTGCTTTGGGAGATTTCTTAATGCTTCCATCCTTCCCTTGTGTAGCATAATCATTCTTGACTTTACGGTCACCCCACGGGACGTCAGCCACATCAACACTTGCCTTAACTGTTCCGTTTCGTATGCTTTCAGCTTTTCTAATTGCCCAGTTAACACCGCTTGTTCCTCCCCAACCAAGCCAAGCAACATAGCCTCTATCTTTCCAAGGCGTGTCCTTATATTTAGGGTCAATCGCAGCATTTTTCCTGTGACGATTAAAAGCAGCCATTCTCGCAATAGTTTCATAAGATAGTTTTCTTCTTGATGCTAATTGGTTTGCACGAGTCCAGCCCACAGAGGTCATTCCCTTAACTTCTTTCCCATACTTCTTCTTCCACTCAAGAACTTTCTTGGCGTTGTTAGTAGCAGATTGTGGGTAGTCGTTGTATGTAGCCATCAAATTAATTTACAATTATTGTAGTATTCCTTCTATGGTAATGTAAGCGTAATCATCGTACACCTCACCACTCGCACTCTTAACAAGTATTCCACCAGGAGTTATTCTTGTACAGGTAAGTGTTTGTAGGAAGAAGTCTAAAGAAGCCAAATTAGATGTAGGCACAACCATATCAAATTCTATACGGGGATTCTCGCTTTGAAGTATCTTTTCAGATGCTGCAAATATATTGGTATAGGTATCTGTAACAGCACCACTCTCATCTTCAAACATTAGATTCCAACCTGCTGTGTTTACAGGAAATACCCTACCATTAAAAGTATGCTGACCAAGGTCTATGTATATGCGTTCTATTTCTGTAATCATCTGACCGCTTTGGTCATTACCTTTAAGTTTGATAAAAGGTATTTTAAGATTGGTATCTACCAATGGTTTATCTAAATAAGCAAACCTTAAACCTATGTCCTTATTTTTGGTAAATATGTTAGGTGTAAACCCAAGTTCTTTTTCACTAAACGCTCCGTTCTGAAAGTTTTGGTTACTGTCCATATCAGAGGCATCTGGACCACATACCGAACGATTGTATATAGAAGAATCAAGGTCTATCTTAATCTCCACTATACCCTCTGTGTTAATTTCTTGAGTCGTAGAACCAATGGTTATACCATCGTTGTTCAAATCATCAAAGTATAAGCTGTAATCCTTATTGTTTATTTCAAGAGACTTAACCTTATCACCGCCATTGCTTATGCGTACAGACTTTAAATCGTCTATTAAATTGTTGATATCTTGACTACCCGTTCTTACAATAGACAATGGGTCTACACGAAGAACGTGAGTGTGTAATGCAGGGTCTGGGTCTGAATCATCATACTCATAAAACAAACCACAGTCAAATCTTTTCAGAAGTGCTGTAAGTATCTGTGATACATTCAGCGGACAAGTTTGATTAATAGACTCGCTAATTATAAACTCATCTGTAAGTTCATAAAGAAGTGTATCTGCGTTAGAATTAAACTTTATATTAAGCTCACCATAATTGTCTATCCTTGTTACAAGTTTTCTTAATTGACCTACACTAAATAAAGCCAAGTTATAAGCATCTGCTTCAGCGGGATTGTTACCGCTATAACTTGTCGCATAATTAATCTCAAGACTACCGTCAAGAGGCTCAATGAAATAGTTTACACCATATCTACCTCCACCATTAATAAACATTTCTTGGTCTTGAGGCATATATGCCGTAAAGTCCTCAAATAACAAAGTGTCATTAAAAATATAATTGTGATAAAATATTGCGCCTGTGCCACCCGTTGTACTATCGTCACATTCAAAATAGTCAAAAGGTCCTTGATTATTATTTTTATTTGAATTACCTTGCTGAACAGATATAACATTACTCATATCTAAAATTAGGTCGTTACCCTGTGAATCCTGCAAAGCTATTTTTTTTGACATAAACCCATCTTCGTATACACCTATGTATACTTTGAATCTCATATCAGAAGGTGAATTTATAGTAATGCCTTGAACAAGACCGTCCTCTCCAGCTATAGGTATCTCTAACTTTGAACGCTGTATTGTAAGAGACGTAGCTCCAGAGTTTAATCTAATGTCTGCATTAAAAGATACTTTAGGGCAAAAGAAGCCTCGTATACCGTCAAAGAAATAATCTCCTTGGTCATCTAAATCCGCAGGGTAAAAACCCATTCTTTTTTCAGCTCCCCAATCTTGAGTATCATATAAGGGGTTGCCCTCACCATCAGTGCCATAGTTTCCTGCAGTTTCCATATTACCAAACCACTGGGTGTGTATCAGCTTTGTATTGCCATTAAGGTCTTCACAGGAGTTCAAGGACTGATTTGTACCCGACCAAGCAGGTGCTTGTCTAACAAAGAAGTTCCTTCTGTTTATGTCTTCTTTAGCAAGTAGCTGTGATGGGATAACCATATGCAACTTCTCTGCTTGAAAATCAGCAAATGCTGGTGTAGAAGCATAGGCTCCTAACTCAAACAACTTTGAATCTACCCGAAGAGGGAATGTAGCTGAACTTATATATGCCGTTAGGTACTGAAGGAAGCCCTTTACAGAAAACACAGGCATAATACCCGTTCTATCTATACCTGTTCCGTACTCAAGGAACTGTCTTGCTCCGTATCCAAACTTTCCATCAACATCATTACAGAAATCTATGTATGGAAAAGACATAGGTCTTGTGTAGTCGGGATTAGTTCCCTTGATTCCTGCTTCGCCACCACTTGCGGTGTTTGCTCGGAATTGGTTTAAAGTTCTTCTTTGTGTGTAGTAGTTGTCTGTATATAACTCTCCGAGTTTTGTGTCCTTAACCTTAGCTAAATACTTTGATAAGTAGTCTTTAAGTTCTACCTCAATGTATGATTGTGCGGAGTTGTACTCAAATGAAACAACATTAAGTATACCCGCTATCTCTGTAGAAGTACTTCCGAATACATTTATTTTAAAATAGAAATCTTCCTTTGGGAAATCTAAAGCAGGAGAGTTTACAGGGTCAAAGTCAAACCTATTTGAAGCCTTGTTATTTGTAGTTAGTGGTATACGAAGCTTCGTGTAGAATGGTAGCTTTACCTTATCAATCTCTACACTATCGTAGAAATCTAAATCATATTCTAACTGCTGCTCTGGGAATAAGTCAACATCGTTATATGTGACATTATCCGCACTAATCTCTAACTTAAACTCCATACTAACGAGTTGCGATATTAAATTCTAAAGAAGACTTGAACTTGTTGTTTAGGGTGTCTAAAGATATCTCTGACAAACCTACACCATATGCCTTGCTGTCACACAAGTCTAAAAATGCTACATCGGGAGATGTTATAATTATTGAAGATACTCCAAAGTATTCGTTTCTTTTAGCGGGTATGATTAAAGAATAAGATATGTTTGAGGCATATTGATTGTAAGCTTTTGAATACAATCCGTTCTCAACATCTACGCCTATTCTATAAACACTTACCTCCTCTACATCCGTGTCATTGTATCTGTAAACAGTACCTGTAAATGTACTTAATGCAACGGGATAAATGTTTTCATCAAATGTTATCTCTCCTGTTGCTTCGTTTGTACAAACACCATATATAGCTTTCTGAAAAGTGTCGTTGTATGAAATCTTAACTACATCACGAAGAACAACATTACCGATATTGGAACCTGCCCTAACAACATTATCTTTAATCTTTGTAAAACCTATACCACCGAATGGTGATGACGGGTCTATGCCTTGTCTAAATACTAAATCAGCCATTATATTCTGTCGTTTCTATCTCTAATTCTACGTTCTGTAGCGTTACCACGCAAGTCCTTGTCTGCAACATAAGCTCTTACAGGCTTACTGCTTTGTATAGCTGTTGAGGTCGTAGCCTCTGCAATAGCCTTTAGGTAATCTACACTTTCGTTCATAGGCGAAGATACTAATCCTCCTTCTGCAAATTTCATTCTACCTACAGTTGGATTTAGTCTACCTGTCTTGTTTATGCGCTCAAGTAAATCTCGATGCATAGATGTGGCTCTCTTGTTGACAACATACTCTCCACCTTCCATTTCATATCCACCTCTACCTTGCACGGTAAATGGCACACCTCCTTGTTCGTGCGAAGGGCCGTTTACAATACCCCCGTCAGCAAACCTTTTAGCAACAAACTTACGTTGACCAATGGCAGCAAGCTCCGCTCCATAGGACGCTGTTGCTAAAGCTCCAGACAGTGCAGCTTTTATAGAAAGCCCTATTGGGTTAGCTTCTTTATCGTAAACAATAAGGTTCGGTATGATAGAAGCTAATGCCTGAAGGTAACCAGTTGTAGCATTTTGTCTGTCTCTTTTCTTTTCAGATTCAAATATCTTCTTGTCAATTTCGTTTTCTTCAGCAATTTGTGATTTGCGAAGCTCTTTTTGCTTTTGTCTGTATTGAGATTCAGTAATTAACTGATTGTTCAGTTGAGACTTCAAGATATCTTCTTCAGTTTTATATCTTGCGGTAATCTCGTCTTTTTCAGACGCTAATCTTGCTTTAGTATTTTCTAATGCAGTATCATTAAATTTGGATATCGCATCAGTAGTAGCGGCAAGAGACATACCAATAGCTTCTTCTATTGTAAGGTCTTTTACTAATGTTTTTCCTAATAACTTTGTTGTCTTTATAGCATCGTCTGTTGAATCAATATAATCATCAGCACTTTTTTTAGCGTTTAAATAAGAAACAACAACCCTATCAAGCATATCCTTTAATTCTTGATTTGCTACTGTTGAGCTTTTAAGAGTTGTTATTGAAGATATTAATGATGCTTCAAGTGCATCTTCTTTTTCTTCATATTCGGATAAAGTAATTGTTCCGTCTGAAAGCTGTTTTCCCAATTCCTCAAAAGACTTTTTGTAATCAGACAATATGTTGATTCCTTCTTTACCTACATCCGATTGTGTGAATTGAGTAAACTGCTCATATTTATCAGATGCATTTTGTATCTCATCAGCAAACCCTGGGTAAGCGTCTTTAAGATTTTCAACGGAGCGTAATGAATTTGAATAAGCAGCTTGGATAAGTTTTTCTTGCTTCAGCCTTATCTGTGCTGTTTCTTCCGCTGTTTTAGCTCCTTGTAACTCAACATTTGTAATAGCAGTTATAGCGTCTATTTCGGACTCAAGTGTATCTTGTATACCGTCTATTATCTCCTTAAAATCGTCCTTTGTTTTTGATGCGGCTAAAGGCACCTTGTCTATAGCGTAAGCGGCTTCAAGAGCTTTTTTTGCTATCTCGTCAAAATATGCGGAAACCTCTGGGGAAATATCTACAAGTTGTTTAAACGCGTTTATGTTATTTAACAACCCTTCATACTGCGCATCACGGGCTGCATTGTACTCCTCTTGAGTTATCTTGCTGTTTTTTAAATCCTCATCAAGTTTCTTTATTTCCTTAGAGTAGTCGGAAATAGCTTTCTCAACATCCGATATAACATCCGAGGTTAGTATCTCAGCTAAGTCATCAGAAGCAAGTGCAGCCGCTTTTATTCTATCTGTTTGTGTTTCAAACTCTTTAGACAAACCTCTTATTGCGGCAGATTGCTTAACATAGGCATCGCTAACAAGCTTGGTTCTTTCAGCTTCTATGTCAGCTCTTTGTTCTGCCGTTTTTGATATTGAGGTCTCTACCTTTGCACGCTCATTGATTTCTTTTAATTCTTCTTTTGTTTGTCTTTTTATATCATCAAGCCTTAGCTTTAAAGCATCTCTTTGATTTTTTGTTCTTATTTTTAGTAATTCATCTTCGTTTTTTAGAGAGTTGTTTAACTGCTCTTGCATTTGCTTATAGACGTTTCTTTCAGCCTTTAATTGAAGCTGTCTCAAACCGCTTGTTTTTTCAATCTGAGTATCTAAGTCTTCAATCAAAAGACGAAGAGTTTCGTAACTGTCTGATATCTCGTTATTTACGTTTACACCATCTATAGATTGTTGTATTATCTTTTCTACAGTTTTACCGTAAACCTCTTGCGCTCTTGTTTGACCTTTTGTAATCGCTGCATCTTCCTTCTTAGCCTTTACAGAGTCTTGAATGGCTTCAGCAAGACCCTCTACCGTATCGTATAATCTAATAGCTGCCTCATACTCTTGATTCAATCCATCAATGTCAAATGAAAGTGCTGTTTCTAATGCTCTGTTTTTAGATAACAACTCAAGAGCTTCATCATATTCGTCAAGGGTTGCTCCAGAAAGAGATAGAGCTTCATCAAGAATATCGGAACCATCAACAACATTTTTGACTGATTCGTCATATTTCTCAAAACCTACATCCGCAATAGTTTTGAAAGCAAGTGCTGTTTGCGATGCTTCCTCACTGAGTATTGACATTACATTAAGTAGAAAATCACTTTCAACAATAGAGTTTCCTATTTCAATTTGGAACTTTTTTAATGCTGCATTAAGCAAATCTACCTGCCCAGAAAATGTATTAATTTGCTTAGAAGCCGATTCAAGTGCTCTTCCTTGTTGATAATACTTGGTATTGCTTTCTTCTATAGCATCTAAATTTCTCAATAAAGTAAGAAGCTGTGCTGCGTTTCTTTTACCAACTAAGTCGGCAGCTTCTGCTAAATTGATGTTTTGTTCAGCAAGCTTTTTTAAAGACTTCTCCGCATCACCGCTTGTTTTACCAATCTCAGTTAATATACCGCGAAGACCTGTACCTACACGAGAGGCGGTAAACCCACTGTCAGAAAGCACGGCCATAGCTCCAGCGGTCTGCTGAAGTGATAACCCAAGGCTACTTGCTATTGGTCCGATATACTGCATAGCAGTTCCAAAGCTTTCAAACGATAAAGCACTCTCGTTAATAGAAGTTACGAGAACATCGGATATTTCTGATGTTTGCTCCACAAGTAACCCAAACTGATTCCGTACCTTACCTACCAAAGCAGCAGTTGCCTCAAGAGGAGAACCAAGTGCTTGAGCAGCAAAAGCTATAGGCTGTGTTGATTTAACAACCTCATCGGCTGTAAAGCCAAGCTTTGATAATTCTGTTTGTAGTTTTACTATTTCTTCTGCCGTAAACTTCGTGCTACCAGCAACCTTAAGCGCATTTTCACTTAATTTTTCTATTTCATTTCCAGAAACCCCTGCAACCGCAGCTAAATTAGCCAATGCTTTTTCAAACTTTATAGCTTCTTTTAAAGCGTCAGTTGTTAACGCTCTAAAAACTTTTAAGCCAACATTTAATAGAGCGGCTGCTCCTGCGTATCTCGCAACCGTTCCTACCGCAGTACCTAACTTTTTACCAAAACTGGTTTGAGCCTTAGCAGCTTTTCCCGTAGATGCAGCAGTTGACGTCATTGTCTGCTGAAACTTTTTTTGAGAAGTTGTAGCAGCATCAATAGAACTTTTATGCTTTTTATTTCCAGATATTAATCTTTGTTGCTTTTTATATAGCTGGTCAGAAAGCTTTACTGCTTGCTTGTTTGCAGCGTTTAGTTCCTTTTGCTTTTTAGCGTACTCCTTTGTTCCTTTTTGAAGCTTTCCAAGTTCCCCATAAAGTTTTTTAATCTTGTTGCTAAAACCATCTAACTGTTGCGATAGTTGTTTAACACTTCCTTTTCCTGTTGTTGCCATTACTCAAATACTTCTAACATTTCTAATACCGAACTCTCAAGTGCCGTTCCATACAAAGAACTAATTCTAACATATGCTTTAGGCAGTGCTTTGTTTACGGCAGATTGCACTCCATTTGACGTGTCTTTAAACGGTGAAAACAATTTAGTTTTCTTAATACCTTTAGCTGCTATACTCTTTGATATGTGATAAGCAACATTTTTTACTTGATACTCTTTTGATGTATCTAAAGGCTTTCCTTTATACTTAAAACGACCTCTATCACCCTTTGCTTTTATCCAATTCATTATGCGAGTTCCGTCTGGATGCCAAGCCTTAGAATCAGAATCTTCCGTAAGCCAATAATACTCTTTAGCTAATCCATAACTTATTTTCAACCTTATTGATGCGAAAGTTGGCACACCATATTTCATAGATGTAACCCTAACAACAACAGCGTCTTTTTTTATAAGCCATCTATCATCACTTGATGGGATTATTGAGCCAGTAAAACTCGGTGTAATTAAACCTCCTGTAGCTACCTGTCCTAAAGACTTTGCTTTTTCTATTACCCTCTTAACTATCTTAGCTCTTTTAAACTCTTTTGCGAGAGCTGCAACAATGATAACCTTTATTTGGTTTTCAAATTGCCTTGCTGACCTCTTCATTATATATTAATGTCCTTAGTGTAGGACCCTCTTGCTAAGTTCACTGTAAAGTCACACATAGCAAGAGTAATATTATAATCCTCAGCCATACCCGTTGTGATTTCTATATTGTTAAACTCAACATCGTCTTGTTGCTGTAGAAGAAAATCTTGTAACTGACCTATGACATTTATGTTCTCTTCAGTGGAACTAATGTAAGATGAGTCGTTATCTGTTATTATTCTATCTATTAGTATTATTTCAAAATCAAGGGTGTATATAGGTGAGTTAAGCTCTCTTGATAAGTTAGCTTCAAGGGGCATCATCAACAATGTTCTGTACTCAAACTCTCTTTTATTGATGTCATCTTCAGAGCCTATCAAAAGGAACTGATTTACCATTCCGTGGGAATCGGCAAATGTTTTTATATCTTTATATAACCTTGTGAGATTATTCATATATGCTTTTTTAAATTTACAATTTACTCATTGCTTGAGACTGTCTTTGCCTCGCTGACTCAATCTTATTTTTTTGAGCAAGGTAGCTCATCTCTGGCATAACAACACTCATATTCAACATATATATATCTTCATACTTTGTTATATCCTCCTTTGCTAATAGGCGAACCATTGAGTACCAATACCATTGCTGTTGAAAAAGGGCTTCTCCCGTCTTTTCTACTACCTCTTCGTCGTATTCCTCATCTTCGTTTACTTCGTAGAATACACCCTTGAATTGCTTAAACAAAACAAACTCTCGGTCATCAAGAAACTTTTGCAAAACAGCGTATACTTGGCGAACATCTGTGTCAAGTATTTTTTTCTCATTAAACTCCTCATCTTCAATGTTTTCATTGTCAAAAACCTCGTGGTGCTTAGGACGCATAATTAACTTAGCAAGCTCTAAGTCATTATGTGCGCTTGACTCATAGTTGACCTTACCCGTTATTATTTGTTCAATCATAATAAACTGACCAAGAATAAGATGGCTTATCTTTGAGTGACATTCAAACGAGTTTAGGGTCTCTTCTTTTATTTCATTAAGATTGTTTATCGGGTAAACATCCGAAACATCTCTCATCACCTCTATTCGTTTGTGAGGTTTTAGTGAGTCCAAATATCCAGAAATATTATTTTCCCTATTAATCCACTTGTTTATTTCAATGTGTTGTCTGAATGTAATCATAAAAACAAAGTTACTCCACCATCCTGTTCTTCTGCCGCACAATACGCACAGATTGCCAAGCTCATAACCATATCATCGTGCTTGCCATCGGTGTTGGAGAATTGTAGGTTACCCGTAATTGCGTTCCGCTTAGACTTAAAGTCGTAAAGCTCCTTTATCAAGTCCGTGTTCTTAGGTATCTTAATCACCTTATCCTCAAACAGCTTGATGAGGTTACGGATAATCTCGGGCTTACTCTGTGCTGAGGTTGTAAAGGGTATAAGCTTGTAGAGCCTATCGTCATCTGTCAAGTCATCAAACAACAGGTCGTTATTGTTTACCTCAAAGTATGCGGCAGCTAAGTTATTGTCGTGTTTTAGGTAGAATGATTTTATCCTTGCCTTAAACTCCTCGTAGTCCATCCCCTCTTCTTTGTAATTGAATCGGTCTATGTCAATTACCCTGTAGTCATCAGACATCGCTGTAAGCACTGTGTAATCCTGTGCTACCCCGATATCCATTCCTATGTAGGTTCTCTCACATATTGTATCTAATTTATCTACAATAGCGTCTTCAACATTGCTGAACAAGGCATTAGCACTCACAGGCTTGCAAAGGAACTCTTGGTCAAATTGTGCCTTAGTCATACTCTTCTTAATGCCGAGTACGGTCTTAGCAACCTTGTCATCATTAAGGTCAAGGTATGTCCTTTTAATGGACTTAATCTGTTCCCAATTCTCTTCTTGCTGTCCTTCCTTGTACCAGTCGTAGAACCAGTTAGGGCCATTGAATGTACTTGCCGCAGATACCTTACCACCCGTCCTTGTAACCATCGGTAGAAGTACCTCGTTGATAAAGTCAAGCTTCATATATGCCGCCTCATCCAAGTATATATAATCCAAGGTGGCACCACGAAGATTATCCCCACTGTCAGCAGAGCGAAACTTAATAAATGAACCATTGTAAAAATACATCTCATTCGCCTTGCGGTCATAACGCTTTATTATCTTGGTCCATAAATCTTGATGGCTACTAAACATTCCTTCAATGTCCTTCATCACCTTATTGGCTTGGTCTTGTATTGGGGATACCCAGAACATTCGGTGCTTAGGATTATTCAATGCCCTCATCACACAGTCATTCTGCATAAAGAAAGTCTTACCCGTTTGTCTACCTGCAACTAAACAACTAATAAAGGGACTGTCCTCGTGAACGAGGCGATGGAAGTCAACCTGTGGCTCAGTAGGTTTGTATAGCTTAATCTGCATCTATATCCAAATAGTCTTGCTCTTCATCTGGAGCGGTTAAATCTATCGTAGCGGTAATATCAATCTTGGTCTGCTCCACCTTAGTTGGAGCCTTGTACCCTTGCATATCATTGATAATCTTTATAGCCTCCATAGCGGCCTTCATATCATCGTTGGCAAGGGCTATGTCCCTAATCTTAATTAATGCGCTTAGATTCGTTCCCTTGGCC
>Ga0233444_10003977_pt1 | contig 14369 bp, 14 predicted proteins | sample SI_124_October20_6_FD_182792 | JGI IMG/M metagenome (GOLD analysis project Ga0233444, IMG submission 182792) | Seawater microbial communities from Saanich Inlet, British Columbia, Canada - SI_124_October2016_10_MG | ecosystem: Environmental > Aquatic > Marine > Inlet | place: Canada: British...
TTAATAATAAAAAAAAATTTTTTAAAAATGTCAATTAATCAAAATAAATTAGCTAACGATCCAAGCCCATATTTACAACAACATAAAGATAATCCTGTAAATTGGCAGATATGGTCAAAAGAAATTTTAGACACTGCCAAAAAAAAAAAAATACCTATTTTATTAAGCATAGGATATGCAAGTTGTCATTGGTGCCATGTAATGGCTCACGAAAGTTTTGAAGATAAGGAAACAGCAGATTTAATGAATAAATATTTTGTAAACATTAAAGTAGATAGGGAAGAAAGACCAGATCTAGACTTTGTTTTTCAAAGTTCATTTCAATTATTTAATCAAACAGGAGGTGGCTGGCCCTTAACAATGTTTTTAGATGAGAATGGAGTCCCTTTCATGGGAGGAACTTATTTTCCAAAAAATTCTAAAAATGGTCTTCCATCTTTTAAAGAAGTATTACAAAAAGTGCATGATGCTTACAACGATCAAAAAGAAAATATCATTAAACAAAAGGATCTAATTATTAAAAATTTAGATTTAAAAAAAAATTCAGTCTTAAGCCAAGATCTCGAACCAATCTTAGAAACATCTTTAAGTCATCTTGACTCAATCAAAGGAGGTTATAAAGGTGCTCCAAAATTTCCAACTTTTAATTTATATGAGACACTTTTGTATTTCTATAACAAAAACGGTGACAAAAAATATTTAGATCCCGTTAATCTACTAATCAAACAGCTTTGCTCAAAAGGAATTTATGATCATGTAGAGGGAGGTATTTCTAGATACACTATAGATGAGAATTGGGTAATCCCTCATTTTGAAAAGATGTTATATGATAATACTCAGTTTATTTTACTTTTGTCAAAATATTGCAAAATTAATAAAGATAAATATTTTAGAGAGAAATTAAATCAAACAATTCAATTCATAAAAAGGGAATTTTTAAATAAAAACAAACTTTTAGGATCAGCATATGATGCCGACAGTGAAGGTGAGGAAGGAAAATACTACATTTATAGATATGATGATATTAAAGAAATAAAAGATATAAGAGAATATTTTGAAATAGATGAAAAAGGAAATTGGGAAAATAAGATTATATTGGTTGAAAAAAAAAAAGCTCCTAAAAAAGTTTTAGATAAACTTTTAGAAATAAGGTTAAAAAAAAATAAACCTTTTTTTGATGATAAAACGCAACTAGATTTAAACTGTTTATGGATTAGTGGATTAATTTTAGCAGATGAGATTTTGCCAGAAGAAGGTTATGCAAAATTAGCAGAAAGTTTTTTTGTCAATATTGAGGATAATTATTTAAAAAAAAATATTCAACACAGTTATTCTAAGGAAATAGTTTTTTTAGAAGATTACGCTTTCTTGATAAATGCCTTAAATGATCTTTCAGACAAAACAATGAATTTTAAGTATAAAGATCTAGCTGTCAAATTAAGCAGCGATGCTATTAATAAATTTTATTTAAAAGAAAAAAATATTTTTCAAAAAAATCAGAAAGAAAATAATGATATTTTTTTTAGACCAATAGATATTGGTGATAATACAATTCCTAATGGTAATGCGATTATGTTGATTAATCTAATTAGACTTGGTTTGATGGATGAGGCCAAAAATCTAGCAAATAGTCTTAATGGCTACTTAAATATTTACAAGAGTCATATGATGACAGCTATTAGAGCTCTTGATTTTTTTAATAATATTAGCTCTGGAAAAAATTGCAATGAACAAGGTTGTAAAATAAATGATTAAAAAAATTAATTGGTTAGCATGGTTATTATTAGTAATTTCGTGGAATTATGGTTTTCCAAATGCTTCCCCTTTTCAAGATGTGTTGGTTGCCGTATTTTTGTCGATATTGTTTATAATTATTCAATTAGCTCTATCAAGATACTTGCAAAAAAGTGACACAAGAAGTAAATTTGGTGATTAATGAAGGAGCGCTTAATATGGGAATTCACTACGATTATAAATCAACACGTGGAGACAAGGCAATGAAAAAAGAAGCTAAGCGCAAAGCTCGAATTGAAGAGCGTAGAGCAAAAAGGTCTACAGGCGATATAAAAGAATCTAAAGAAAAAATAATGCACGATATTGATAAGCCGATAACTTTAGAGGATTTAACCAACCCAGATAAAGATTAATTTTTAATGAAATCTTTTGAAAAAAAAGATTCACTATTGAAAATACGTGAAGCAGCATTAAAAAAAAATTTAAGAAAAAGAAAAAAATTTAAAACATTAACAAAAAGGAAAAATGTCAGTTTTATCAGACAAATGGATTAAACAAGCAGCTAAAACAAAAGGCATGATTAAACCTTTCGTAGGTAAACAAGTTAGAAAAGGAAAAATTTCATTTGGTTTATCTTCTTACGGTTACGATGCTCGTGTCTCCAATGAATTCAAAATATTTACTAACGTAAATTCTGGCATAGTTGATCCAAAAGTTTTTAAAAAGGAGAGTTTTGTAACTAAAATCGGCAAAGAATGCATAATTCCACCTAACTCATTCGCTTTAGCTAGAACTATGGAATATTTTAAAATTCCTGAGAATGTATTAGTCATTTGTCTTGGTAAATCAACTTACGCAAGATGCGGAATTATTGTTAATGTTACCCCTTTAGAGCCTGGTTGGGAAGGACATGTCACTTTAGAATTTTCAAATACAACACCACTTCCAGCTAAAATTTATGCCAATGAAGGCGTAGCCCAGTTTGTTTTCATAAAAGGTAACGAAAGACCAAGTGTTACCTATGCAAATAGAAAAGGAAAATATATGAAACAAAAAGGCGTAACTCTTCCAAAAATTTAAAACTCTTTGATGCAAAAGCTTATTATTAAAGGCAAAAGAGAGTTAACAGGAAAAATTTCAATATCAGGATCCAAAAATGCAACTTTGCCAATCTTAGCCGCATCTATCTTGGCTGACAAAGTAAAAATTAAAAATGCTCCTTTAGTTAAAGATATCTTTACAATGGTTGAGCTACTTAGTTTTATTGGATTAGATATAAAATTTTTAAAAAATAAAAAAATTTTAGAAATTAAAAATAAGGAAAAAAATATTAACACTTTAGCACCCTACAAACTTGTTAAGACAATGAGGGCTGGAGTTTTGGTTTTAGGTCCACTATTATCTAAATATGGAAAAGCCAAAGTTTCTTTACCAGGTGGTTGTGCGATAGGTTCGAGACCAGTTGATCTACATTTATACGTTTTAAAAAAATTAGGAGCAAAAATAAAAATTAAAAACGGATATATCTTAGCAGAAGCAAAAAATGGTTTGAATGGGACTACTGTAAAATTTCCCATAGTTTCAGTAGGGGCAACTGAAAATGCACTAATCGCAGCTTTTTTGGCTAAAGGAAAAACAATTTTAAAAAACTGTGCAATGGAGCCTGAAATAAAAGATTTAATTTTATTTTTAAAAAAATTAGGTGGAAAAATTAATATAAAAGGAAGAACAATTTTTATTAAAGAAAGTAAAATTAAAAAAAAATTAATTAGCCATGAGGTAATTTTTGATAGAATTGAAACAGGGACTTATATGATTGCTAGTGCTTTAGTTGGTAAAAAAGTTGTCATCGACAAAATAGATCCTAACGTTGTAAAGAGTGAAATAGATATATTAAAAAAAATGGGAGTTGAAATTAAAAAAAAAAGCAGCTCAATTATAATAAAAAAAAGCGCGGAGCTAAAAAAAACGAATGTAGTTACTAAGCCATATCCAGGATTTCCTACCGACTTACAAGCGCAGTTGATGGTGTTGATGACGCAAGCAAAAGGTATATCAAAAATATCGGAAAATATATTTGAAAATAGATTCATGCATGTGCCTGAATTAAAAAGGATGGGTGCTAAAATAAAGATAAAAAATAAAACAGCTTTTATAGAAGGTCCTTCAAAATTAATGGGCGCAGAAGTTATGGCTACAGATTTACGAGCTTCTGTCAGTTTGGTTTTAGCTGGATTGATAGCTGAAAACAGAACAATTGTTAATCGAATTTATCATTTAGATAGAGGATATGAATTTTTAGAAACTAAACTTAAAAAATGTAACGCTGAGATTAAAAGAATTTAATATGAAAGTTAAAAATTTAAAATTAATTGCAAGAACAGAAGAAGATTTAAGAGTCGTCTCAGCACATTTACAAGACTCAATAGCTAGTATTTCTGATATAGCAAATTTAAAACAGAATAAAATTTTTCTTATGCAGCTAAATAGATTTATGTGGGAAGATGTCGAAAAAGGTGTATTTAGAAAAAATAAAAGAGTCAGAACTATTTTAAAGTTTGAAAATGTTTTAGAAGTAAATGCGAAAAATATAAATCAATCAAAAAAAAATAGTTTTCTGGACTTTCTAGCTATTGAAAGTAATAAAATGACTGATAATAACTACGAGATGAAAATAATTTTTGCAGGCAATTCTATAATTAAGATTATATCAGAGGTAATTGAAGTTACTTTAGATGATCAAGGTAATGCATGGAACACAAAAAATAAACCAAAACATAAAACTTTATAATGTTAAAATTTTTCAATTATAGCAAAAAAAATTCATTTAATAATCTAGAGATTATTTTGAATAAAAGAAAATTTATTCAAAAAAATGCATCATCATTAGTTAAAAAAATAATATCAAATGTTAGGATTAATGGAGATAAGGCAGTTATTAAGTATGAAAAAAAATTCTCTAAATTACAAATTAGATCTAATAAAATTGTTTTCTCCAAAAAAGAAATAAATCAAATTTCTAAAAAAATAGATAAAAAAGTTAAACGATCAATAGACCTTGCCTTTAACAGGATAAAAAAATTTCACAGCAAACAAAAATTTTCTTCTTTTATTTTAAAGGATAAATACAAAAATGAATTATCATATAGATATTCTCCAATTGATAAAATTGGTGTTTATGTCCCTGGTGGTACAGCCAGTTATCCAAGTACGGTATTAATGAATTGTATCCCAGCTATAGTAGCAGGTGTAAGAAGTATTTACCTAACTACTCCCGCACTAGGTTTGAAAATCAATTCAGCTCTAATATATGCAGCCAAAAAATGTGGTGTAAAAAAAATATATAAAACAGGAGGAGCTCATTCAATAGCAGCATTTGCTTACGGAACTCAAACATTTGAAAAAGTAGACAAGATTATTGGGCCAGGAAATACATTCGTTGCTAATGCTAAAAAAGAAGTATTTGGTGATGTTGGAATAGACATGGTGGCTGGACCATCTGAAGTAACAATAGTAGCAGATAAATATGCTAACCCCAATTGGATTGCAGCAGATTTATTAGCTCAAGCCGAGCATGACATTTTTGCACAATCAATTCTGATAACAAATAATAAAAACTTAATTAAATCTGTTAACAAATGTTTAAAAGACCAAATAAGTAAACTACCAAAAAAAAATATAGCTTTCAAAAGTTTAAAAAAATTTGGTTTAGCTATTTATACGAATAGTAAAAAAAATATAATAGAGATAATTAACTTAATTGCCCCAGAACATTTAGAACTTAATATGAAAAATAATAATGAAATTGTTAAAAAAGTAAAAAATGCAGGCTCAATTTTTATTGGAAAATTTTCACCAGAAGCTATGGGAGATTACATTGCTGGACCAAATCACGTATTACCTACTTCTGGAGCTGCTAAATTTTCCTCTGGATTATCAGTAAATGATTTCTTAAAACGACATTCGTTAATAAAAATTTCAAAAACAGGTATTGAAAGATTGGGCCCATCAGTTATAAATTTAGCACAGCATGAAAATTTAGAAGGCCATGCTAACTCGATAAAAATTAGAATAAAAAAAGGAAAGTAATTGGCAAAACAAGAAACGTTAGAATTTAAAGGAAAAGTAACAGAATTGTTACCTAATGCGATGTTTAGAGTAAAGTTAGAAAATAATCACGAAATTTTAGCCCACACGGCTGGAAAACTTAGAAAGAATAGAATAAGAGTTCTTGCGGGCGATAATGTTATGGTTGAAATGACACCATACGATTTAACTAAAGGTAGAATAACTTTTAGATTTTAGGCCTTGTAGCTCAGTAGTAGAGCAGTACCCTGAAAAGGTATGTGTCGTTTGTGCGATTCAAACCAAGGCCACCACCAACTAGTTTTACACATCGAAATTTAAAATTTTATCTGTTAATTATAATAATCTTATGAGTAAAAAAATTGGGTTATTTTGGTTAAGAGATGATTTTAGAATTACAAAAAATCATGGCTTAGCAGAGGCTACAAAAAATCATGACCAGGTGGTTATTTTTTATTTATATAAAAAATCAAAATATAAAAACCAAGAAGCACAAAAATGGTGGTTAAGCAAATCACTCATTAATTTTCAAAAAAAATTAGAAGAGTACAATATTAATCTTGAAATACTAAAGGCAGATTCTTTTAAATTTTTTTTTAATAAATTAATAAAAAAAAAGGATATCTCAATATATTGGAATAAAGTTTATGAACCAGACTATTTAAAATTCGATGAGTATCTTTCAAAAACTTTAATAACTAAAAATATTCCTTTTAAAATTTGTAAAGGAAATATTCTTAACGAAATAGATGAAATTAAAAAAAGCGATGGTACTCCTTTTAAAGTATTCACACCATTTTGGAGAAATGCCGAAAAATATTATATAGAAAAAATTCCCTCAAAAGATAAAATAATAAAAAAATGTTTGAGAAAAAAAAATTACTTCCAAGGCTGTTTTGACCCAAAAGAAATATTACCAAAAAATAATTGGTCTAAAAATTTTGAAAAGATTTGGTCTCCTACTGAAGAAAGTGCTTTAAAAGAATTACAAAATTTCATTAAAAATAGAATCATAAACTATTCTGATAATCGAAATTTTCCTAATATAGTTGGAACATCAAAACTTTCTCCTTTTATTAAATTTGGTCAGATACATGTTGAAACAATCTGGAAGGAATGCACAAATGTTAAAAAAAAAACAATAGGGACATCAAAATTTTTAACTGAAATTGGGTGGAGGGAATTCAATCATACATTAATAAATCATTTTCCACATATGTTAAAAAATAATTATTCAAAAAAATTTGATAAATTTCCATGGGAAAAAAATGTCAAATTTTTATCAGCTTGGAAAAAAGGTTTAACAGGTTATCCTATTGTAGACGCAGGTATGAGAGAGCTTTATTCAACCGGATGGATGCACAATAGAGTAAGAATGATTGTTGGATCATTTTTAGTTAAACATTTGCTAATAAACTGGAAACAAGGAGAAGAATATTTTAAAAATTGTTTATTAGATTACAATGAAGCAAGTAATGTAGCAGGTTGGCAATGGGTTGCAGGTAGTGGTGCAGATGCTGCACCGTATTTTAGAATTTTTAACCCTATACTCCAAGGAGAAAAATTTGATAAAGAGGGAGAATATGTAAAGAAGTGGGTACCAGAATTAAAAAATATATCAAAAAAATTCATACATAGGCCATGGGAACTTGTAGGTGAAAAAAACTTTAAACTAGGAAGAGATTATCCATTTCCATTAGTTAAACATGAAGAAGCAAGAGCAAAAGCACTGAGTGCATTTAAAAAAATTTAGTAATTAAACATTACAACAACATATAGAAAAATTTTTCTGATTAACATAGATTTTTTTATTTCTACCACCTCTTTTTTTTTCCTTTTTTATTCAATTTTTTATCATCGGTTATTTCTTTTTTTTCCTCTTCGTCGGAGATAATAATATTTAAATTAAAAAGAAATTTTATTAAATCATTTTTTATTTTTGCTAACAAACCCTCAAATAGTACAAATGCTTCCTTTTTAAATTCTGATAAAGGATCTTTCTGGCCGTATTGACGAAGACCTATAACCTGTCTCAGTTGTTCTAAATATTGTAAGTGAGACCTCCAAGAAAAATCAATTATTTGAAGGAATATTTTCTTTTCTAAACTGTTATTTTGATCTTCACCCAAGGTCTCAACTCTAGATTTCTTTTTATTTGAGTAATAATCCTTAAATTTATCATTAAATTCATTTTCTTTTAGTTTTCCGCATTCAAGCAGTTCAATGTCACTATATGCATTTCCAGTAATGTTTTTTATTTCTGTTAGAAAGTTTTTTTCATCATATGATTTTTGATAATTTATTCTTGTATTATTTAAATCTCGTAATACTTCATCAAAAAAATCTTTTAAAATCTCATTTATATTATTTTCTTTAAGTATTTTTAGTCTTTGTGAAAATATAACTTGTCTTTGGTCATTCATAACATCATCAAATTTAATTAAAGTTTTTCTTATATCAAAATTTCTGCTTTCTACTTTCTTTTGAGCCCTCTCCATTGCTTTGTTAATCCAAGGGTGATCAATAGACTCATTTTCTTTGAGACCTAATTTTTTTAACATTCCATCAATAGAGTCTCCTCCAAAAATTCTCATTAATTCGTCTTGCAAACTTATAAAAAAAATTGTGCTACCTGGATCTCCTTGTCTACCTGAACGTCCTCTTAATTGATTGTCTATTCGTCTACTTTCATGACGTTCTGTACCAATTATAAATAGTCCTCCGAGATTTTTTACTTGAGACTCATTTTTTTTAATCTCATTTATGTCAACATTTTTACCATCTTCAATAAAATCTTTATTTCCACCTAGTTTAATATCAGTCCCTCTTCCCGCCATATTAGTTGCTATTGTAATGGCGCCCACTTTTCCTGCTTCAGCAATTATCTTTGCTTCTTTTTCATGTTGTTTAGCATTTAATACATTGTGTTTAATTTTTTTCTTATTTAAATAAGTAGAAATTTTCTCTGACTTTTCTATACTTGTCGTACCAACTAAAACTGGTTGCCCTTTTTTATTACATTCAATTATCTTATTAGTTATAGCATTGTATTTTTCATTTTCTGTTCTAAAAATTTGATCATTAAAATCTTTCCTTAACATTTTTTTATTTGTAGGAATAGAAACAACATTTAACTTATAAATATCATGAAATTCTTCGGACTCAGTCATAGCAGTTCCAGTCATTCCAGCTAATTTTTTATATAATCTGAAATAATTTTGATATGTTATTGATGCAAGAGTTTGGTTTTCTTCTTCAACTTTGACTTTTTCTTTTGCTTCTATTGCCTGATGCAAGCCATCAGAAAATCTTCTTCCATCTAAAACTCTTCCAGTAAACTCATCTATAATCTGAACTTTTCCGTCTCTTACAATGTAGTCTGTATCTTTTTTAAAAATAAGATTTGATTTTAAAGCTTGATTTACATGATGAACAAGATCTAAATTAGCTGGGTCATAAAAGTTATTATTTTTTAATATTTTTTTTTGTATCGCTAATTTTTCTATTTTATCAATTCCCATATCAGTTAAAATTACATTTTTATTTTTTTCATCTAATTCGTAATCATTTTTTTGTAAATGTTTGATAAATTCATTTGAAGTAAGATAAAGTGCAGTTTTATCATCTAATTTTCCTGAAATTATTAATGGTGTTCTAGACTCATCAATTAAAATACTATCTACTTCATCAACTATGCAAAAGCTATGATCTCTTTGAACCATCTCATTTAACTCGTATTTCATATTATCTCTCAAATAATCAAATCCTAATTCGTTATTGGTCGCATAGGTAATATCACATTCATAATTTTTTTTTCTTTCAACATCCCCTAAATCATTTGTAATGCAACCAGTTGTGACCCCCAGGTAATTAAAAACTTTCCCCATCCAAGCTGAGTCCCTTTTAGCTAAATAATCGTTTACAGTAACTATATGCACACCCTCTGCCGTCAAAGAGTTTAAATATGCTGGTAAGGTTGACACTAAAGTCTTCCCTTCACCAGTTTTCATTTCTGCAATTTTACCGTTATGCAGTATTAATCCACCTGCTAATTGGACATCATAGTGCCTTTCACCTAAGGTTCTTTTTGCCGCTTCTCTTACTAAAGCAAAACATTCTGGTAAAATCTCATCAATTTTTAATAATCCACTTTGGGCATTTTTTTTAAAATTGAATGTTTTTTCTTTAATGCCCCCCTCAGAAAGTGACTTAATTTCATTTTCTTTATTGTTTATGGCTTGAATTATATTTTGAATCTTGTCTAATTCTTGTTGATTAGAGCTTTTAAATATTTTACTAAAAGTTCTTGTAAATAAATTCATTATACTTCTATATAAGTATTTATAATTTAAATTAAACAATAATAATGACAATTAATATTAAAAATTTCCTAAAGGACAAAACAAAATTATCCAAAATGGGAGAGTTTCAGAATCTGAAGCAAATAGAGGGCTTGGAAATGGCATCAATATCTGCTGACCTTTACGGTGATGGAAGAGATGATTTGGTATTATTTTATTTTAGCAAAGGAGCCAACTATGCAAGCTTGACCACAACAAACAGTATTACTTCTGAGTTTATACCTTGGAACAATAACTCTCATAAAAAAATAATAAAGGGATTATTAGTTAATACTAAAAATGCCAATACATTTACCGGAAAGCAAGGAAAGGAGAGTATAGATGTTATAGCAAAAAACTTATCAAGAGTTCTAACTATAAAAGAGTCTAAATCTCAAGGAGGAACGAGTGAGACTGTAAAAATTAAAGATTTAATTTTTGCCTCTACTGGGGTCATAGGAGAAGAGTTTCCTGTTGAAAATATAAAATCAAGACTACCTGAATTAGTTGATAAATTGAGAAAAGAACATAATAAAATGTATTGGATTAAGATGGCATCAGCAATTATGACTACAGATACAAAACCCAAAGTAGCTTATGAAGAAATTTTAATTGGAGATGAATTAATCAAAATTTGTGGTGTAGCAAAAGGATCTGGAATGATCGCGCCTAATCTAGCTACAATGCTATCATTTATATTTACTAACGCAGATATCAATTCAAACTTACTTAAGACTCTTTTGAAAAGATCTGCTGCCAACTCTTTTAATGCTATTACTGTTGATAGCGACCAATCAACAAATGATATGGTTTCAATTTTTTCAACTAGAACTATTAAAATTGGGCAGAATATATCTCTAACTGATAAATCTGTTCAAAAATTTGAGATAGCTTTAAAAAAACTTTGTTTGAATTTAGCAAAACAAATAGTTGTAGATGGAGAAGGAGCAAAAAAATTTATAACTATTAATGTAATCAATGCAAAATCATTAAGTAGCGCAAAAAATATTGCTTTTTCAATCGCCAATTCTCCTTTAGTTAAAACAGCAGTTGCTGGTGAAGACCCTAATTGGGGAAGAATAGCTATGGGTATTGGAAAATCTGGAGAAATTGTAGACCAAAAAAAATTAAAAATTAAAATAGGAAATTTTGTTGTTGCAGAAAATGGTAAAGTTTCTGAGAATTATGATGAAAAAAAATTAAAAGAATATATGGAGTGGGATTCAATTGAAATAGAAATTAACCTTAAGCTAGGTAACGATGCATTTAAATGTTACACATGTGATTTTACCCATGATTACATAGATATTAATGCTGATTATAGAAATTAACAAATGATAAAATATATTCTTAAATGCAGCAAAGATCATGAGTTTGAAAGTTGGTTTTCTAGTTCAACTGAATTTGACAATTTAAAAAGAAAAAAGTTATTAGAATGCATTTTTTGTTCTTCAAAAAAAATTAGCAAATCAATAATGGCTCCGATGGTGTCCGGAGCAAAAAAAAAATATAAAGAATTTGATACTATAAATAGCAATTTTAAAAATGAGAAAAATAAATTACTACAATTAAAAAAATTTGTTAAAGATAATTTTGAGTATGTAGGTGAGAATTTTAGCAGAAAAGTCAGAGAAGTTTATTACGATAAGAAAAGCAAAAAAACAATTTATGGAACAACAACTCTAAAGGAAAGAAAAGAATTGGAAGAAGAGGGTATAGATTTATTATCCATACCTTGGATAAGTAAAGATAATTAAGTTTTTGAACTGCTTATAATATAATTTACAGATAAATTATTTGATCTCTTCCATTTTTTAAAAAAAGGATTAAATTCAAGACCTGCAATATCTACGGAATAAAACTTTTCATCTTGCAGTATTCTCTCAAGTTCTTCAGGTTTCAAAAATTTATTCCAATCATGTGTACCGATAGGAAGCCATCTTAGAATATATTCAGCTCCAATAATTGCTTTTAAATAGGACATAAAAGATCTATTTAAGGTTGCGGTAAACATCAAGCCACCTTTTTTTAATAAATTGTAACAAGAGTTAATATAAAGCTCAACGTTATCGACATGTTCAACAATTTCTAAATTTAAAATAACATCAAACTTTTTAGTATTGTCTAATTGCTCGGGTGATTTATTTAAATAATTAATATCTAGTTTATTTTTTTTTGAGTGTAATTTTGCAACTTTGATATTTTTTTCCGAAGCGTCTATTCCAGTCACCTTACCGCCCAAACGAGCCATTGGCTCACTAATTAAACCGCCGCCACATCCAATATCTAAAATGTTTAACCCATTTAAAAAGTTTGTCTTATCACCTTTAATGTCAAAATGTTCTTTTACTTTATCTATAATATATTCAATTCTAATAGGGTTAAACATATGCAAAGGTTTAAATTTTCCGTTTACATCCCACCATTCGTCAGCTAACTTTGAAAACTTTTGAATTTCTTCTTTATTTATAGTACTAGTCATTCTGTAATTATTTAATTTAAATACATTAAATCTTTTTTTATTATATTACATTCTTTAAAATGGTTAAAAAAGTACTAAAGTTTGGTGGGACCTCTGTTGGAACAATTGAAAGAATCCAGCATGTGGCAAATATTATCCAAAAAGAACATTTAAGTGGAAATCAAGTTATTGCAGTTGTTTCAGCTATGTCTGGTAAAACTAATGAGCTTATTGGTTTTTCAAAAAAGATTTCCGAAGAATTTGATAAAAGAGAATTAGACGTTTTACTGTCATCTGGAGAACAGGTTACAGCCGCTTTATTAGCTGGAGCTTTAGTAAAATTAAAAATTAATGCTAAATCTTGGTTGAATTGGCAGATACCAATTTTGACAGAAGGTAAACATTCAAATGCAAGAATTATTAATATTAATATAAAAAAAATTAATGATTTTTTAAATGAGAAAAAGGGTGTGGCTATTATTCCAGGTTTTCAAGGTGTTTCAAAAAATGGAGAAGTGACTACTATTGGCAGAGGTGGATCCGATGCAACAGCTGTAGCTGTGGCAAAATTATTTGATGCAGATACATGTGAAATTTATACAGATGTTGATGGGGTGTTTTCTTCTGATCCAAATAAAATTCCTGTAGCAAAAAAAATTGATAAAATTTCCTACAATGAAATGCTCGAATTATCTTCATTAGGCGCGAAAGTAATGCAACCCTCTGCTGTGCAAACAGCCATGATGTATGACATTCCTCTTGAAGTAAGATCTACATTTACTGACAGACAAGGAACAAAAATTTTTGATCAAGAAAATATTGATTATTCGAAAAGTGTAACTGGTGTAGCTTATTCAAAAGATGATGCTAAAATTACAATAATAGGGGTGGAAGATAAACCAGGTGTAGCAGCAAATATATTTGAGCCTCTTAGTGAAGCTCAAATTAATGTAGATATGGTCATTCAGAATATTTCTTCAGATCAAAAAACTACAGATATTTCATTCACAATTAAAAGAGATGATGTTTTGAAAACGTTAAGTATTTTAAAAAATAACAAAAATATTGTTTATAAAAATATTGTTCATAACGATAAAGTAGCAAAAGTATCAATAGTTGGAGCAGGAATGGTTTCAACACCAGGCGTGACATATAGAATGTTTAGAGCTTTATCAGATGACAATATAAATATTTTAGCGATATCTACGTCAGAAATTAAACTTTCCGTCGTAATAGATGAAGATAATACTTTGAAAGCAATTAAAAAATTACATACAATTTTTGATTTAGACTAATATGGAAATAAGACCTCACAGAAAAATAAATAGAAAGAAGACTAAAGAAATAAAAGTTGGAAAAATTTCTGTAGGTGGCAATTCTCAAATTAGCGTCCAATCAATGACAAATACCCTTACTACAGATGTTAAGGCTACTATAAATCAAATTAGCCTGTTAGAGGAAGCGGGAGCAGATATTGTTAGAGTATCATGTCCTGATGAAGATTCTACTAAGGCATTAAAATATATAATTAAAGAAGTTAACGTACCTATAGTTGCTGATATTCATTATCATTATAAAAGAGCAATAGAGGCAGCTAAAAATGGAGCAAGTTGTTTAAGAATTAACCCTGGAAATATAGGTGCAAACGAAAGAGTTGTTGAAGTTATTAAAGCAGCCAAAGACAATAATTGCTCTATTCGTATAGGAGTTAATGCAGGATCATTAGATAAAAATTTATTAGAAAAATA
>Ga0233444_10003983_pt1 | contig 14355 bp, 9 predicted proteins | sample SI_124_October20_6_FD_182792 | JGI IMG/M metagenome (GOLD analysis project Ga0233444, IMG submission 182792) | Seawater microbial communities from Saanich Inlet, British Columbia, Canada - SI_124_October2016_10_MG | ecosystem: Environmental > Aquatic > Marine > Inlet | place: Canada: British...
TCGATCAAAAATTATGGTATGATAAAAACGATAAGTACAGTAGAATAATTAACAAAAAAATAAAAAGTTACGGTATTTATTAAAATGAATGTTTTAATTTTAGCACTGCAATAATACTCAGTGCTTGAATGAAATATAGGTTATTTATTCTAATTTTATTTTTTTTTAAAAACAATAGCTTTTTTTCTCAAGTTAATGCTTCCTTCAATGCAGATATCACAGTTGGTTGCTCCCCTTTGGTAGTTAATTTTACAAACACTTCTACAAATAGCATCTCTTTTTTTTGGGACTTTAATAATGGATCTACATCCATTTTAAATAACCCTTCTGCTATTTTTGTAAATCCAGGATTTTACACTATTAAATTAGTTGCCAACGGAGCTACTGGTTCTGATTCAATTATTTCATTTGACTATATTCAAGTTTTAGATAAACCTTCTGCAAGTTTTAGCTACAATATTTTAAGTAATTGCGAAAATGATAATTTGATTGACTTTACTAATACAAGTGTAGGTTACACATCGAGTATATGGGATTTTGGTAATGGAGATACAACCAATTCAATTAATTCCACTTACAGTTATCCAATTTCCGGAAATTACCAAGTTACCTTAGTAGTGTATAATAGTTTTGGTTGTTCGGATGATAGTACAATTGGCCCTTTAGTAATTAATCCTCCACCAATATTAAATGCTGTTACGGATTCAAATTTTACTTGTGATAGTTCTTATAATTTCACTTTTTCTGGTAGTTCATCTAATTCTGTTGTTTCAAATTGGGAATGGTTTTTTGGAGATGGCATAGATTCTTCATCTTCAAATTCTAATATTCAGTATTCCTATAATTCGACAGGATTATTTACTCCCAGAGTTATTGCTACAACCATAAATGGATGTGTAGACTCTATTAATTTAAATACTATAAATATCATTCCAAAAGAAGATTACTCCTTTAGCTCAAATATTCTTTCTGGATGCCCTCCTTTAGACGTTAATTTCACTATTTCACCTTCCAATAATATTCAAAATGTAACTTGGAATTTTGATGATGGAAATATAATTTCTGGAACGGCATCTTCTAATAATCAATATATAAGTAATGGTGTTTATTACCCTACTGCTACTGTTGAAAGTAATAATGGATGTATACAAGACGTACTATTCCCAAATTCTATCAGTTTAAGTAATGCTCCAATAGGGACCTTCAATATGTCTAATTTTTCTGGATGCCCACCTTTGGATGTTCATTTCGATGTTAATACTTCAGTTTCTAACAGTTTTTATATTGATTTTGGTGATGGATCTTTTAGCGCTAATTCAAACAGTGTATCTCACACATACAATGGTAATGGAACATTTAACCCAACACTTACAATAATTGATAGTAATAATTGCCAAAATAATATTAATATGGATACTGTTTTATCTGGTGTATCTGATATTGATTTTATAGCATCAGTAAATGAAGGTTGCGCCTCCTTAGAAGTGAATTTTTTAAGTACTTCCAATGCAGATACATACTACTGGGATTTTGGGGATAGTACCTATTCAACAGATGAAAACCCTGATCATACATACGATTTTGAAGGGAATTATTCGGTAACTTTTTTTGCAAACGACACCAATAGTTGTATAGATACCTTAGTCAAAGATGACTATATAATTGTTAAGAAAGAAGATGTAGATATATTCACAATCGATACAATTATTGCATGTTCACCTTATGTTTTTAATACAGATGTTTACAATATTGGTGTTAATTTTTGGAACTGGGATTTTGGGGACGGTGATTTAGACACTGGTTCCAATGTTTCTCATACATATACTCAATCTGGGACTTATAATATTTCATTATTTACAGATGCACCAAATGGTTGTAAATACGATCTGAATAATTTTGCATTTTTACAAATTGACGATTTAAATGTTGATGCTACTGTAAATTCAAATTGTAATGATGGAAGTATTAATATTACTAATAATACTGTTGGGGCAATACAACACCAATGGAATATGGGTGATGGTACAATTTATAACACTCCTAATGTTACTCATAATTATTTACCATCTCAATCTTATGTTATAACTTATGAATCAATATCTGATATTGGCTGTAGTAATTTTGAGTATTATAGTGCAGTATTTGATTGCAATTATCCAAATCCTGTAATTTGTCAAATGCCAATACAGAATCCAATTAACCAAACCTGTGGTTTTAGAAGTGTGAATATGAATTCTCCATTTACAATTGCTTCGTCATGGGAATGGGAATTTGGTGATGGTCAAAGTTCTACTGAAAAAAATCCATCCCATTATTATTCAACGCCTGGAGTTTTCAATATTTTACATGTTGCTCATTACCAAGATGGAAGTACAGATACTTTAATTATTTATAATTTCATAGATCAAAACGATTTAGACCCAAGTTTTATATTAAATAAAAATGAATTTTGTAATTACAACACCTACACTTTTAGCAATAATTCATCCGCTGCAACTTCATGGGAATGGAGTCTTGATTCTACTATAATATCCAATAACTTTTCTGATAGTTTGACTCTTCAATTAAATGATTCTATTAGTTTATTGAATTTGAAAATAACAGATCAAAATGGATGTGAATCTGAATCTCAACAAAATATATTTTTATACCATCCTTTAGCATTAATTGAGCAAGATTCATTTGCTTGTTTTGGAGGATTCATTAAAATAGAATGTTCTGTTAAAGACGACCCTGTCCATACTTGGGATATGAAGGATGGCACCTTTTTGGGGCCAGATACCAGTTTTTTTCATGTTTACCAGCAATCAGGTTGGTTTACTCCTACTCTTTTATTAGATAATATGGGATGTGTTAGAGAAGTTCAATTAGATTCAATTCTAATATTAGAACCAGACGCCACCTTTACACCAACCATTCCAAATCCCATTTGCAAGACAGATAGTATTTATTTTCAGGCAAATAATAGTACATATTCTAATTATAATTGGACTGGAGGTGCTACATCCAGCAGTTCAGATTCAGCATGGATAGTAATGCACAATTCTGGAAACCAACAGGTTTCATTAAATGTTTCTGATAGAGGATGTACTAGTAGTTTTAGCTCTGATACAATTTTGGTAAATGAAGCAAAAGCTGAATTTAATTACACACTTTTAAACAATTGTGTTCCAATAAATGTAGTTTTTCAAGATTCCTCCATTAATCCTGTTTCTTGGGATTGGAATTTTTATAATGGATTTTCAAGTAATTCTCAAAACCCTACCCAACAATTTATTAATTTCCCATTTGATAGTGTTCAATTAAATATAACCGACATAAATGGATGTTTAGATTCAATAAAAAAAGCCATTGTTAACGATTTTAATGCAAAATTTATAGCTAGTGACACTATTTTATGTGCTGGTACGAATATCACTTTTACCCCTGTTAGTGAAATTGTGAATTCTTTTCAATGGGATTTTGGAGATGGAAATATATCTTATGATTCTATACCTTCCCATATTTATCAATCTCCTGGATTTTATGATGTAAAATTAATCGCATCTGATGGCCAAGGTTGTATTGATACTACTATTTTGTACAACTACATTGAAGTAAAGCAAGTTATTGCAGATTTTTCTCATATAAGTAACGGAAATTGTCCTCCAGTAGTAACTTCATTTACCAACTTAAGTTCAGGAGCATCCAATTATAATTGGGATTTTGGAGATAATTTGAATTCTACTATTGAAAATCCTGCTCATAGCTATACCACTGGAGGATATTATGATGTTTCGCTAATTTCTTCAGATAATTTTGGATGTGCAGATACTTTAGTAATAAATAACTTAGTTTATATTCCTGGACCAATTTTAAATTTTGATATTGACCAGTTATTTGGATGTGATTCCTTAACAATTTCAATTACTGATATTTCTTCAAATACATTAAATTATTTATACAATTTTGGAGATGGTGCGACATCAAGTCTACAAAATCCTATTCATACCTATTCTAATCCAGGTTCTTATCAAATATCTTTGGTTGGAGAAGATTCTGCTGGTTGTCAAGTAGCATTCACCTCTTCTGATTTAATTATTGTAGATGTCTCTCCAATTTTGAATTATCAAGTTTCTGACACCAATTTATGTATTGGTGATTCTATTTCAATCACCAATAACTCGGTATTTTCTAATACCCATCAATGGACTTATGGTTCTCAAATTTACAATACAATTTCTCCTACAATTTATACCACCTTAGTTGGTTCTAATCCATTACAATATATTGCTGCAAATAGTAATAATACTTGTTTTGACACATCTATTACAAATATAATTGGTCATTTAATACCTGATGTTTCTATTCTAGATCCAGGAATTCTTTGTTCCAATCAAGGAATAGTAAATTTAAACTCTTTAAATAGCAGTATTTACAGCGAATTATCTTGGACTGGTACAGGAATAGAAGATGTTTCTCTAGGAACCTTTAATCCTTTATTGATTAACGATTCTTCTGTAGTATATTTAAATCATGATAGTATTTGTAATAGCATGGACAGTATTACTCTTTTTGTTGATTCACCAATAGATGCTACAGTTTTAACCAATGATACAAATTACTGTGAAAACTCTTCAATATTGTCCCCTAATGTCTTAAATGCTGGAGGTTTCTGGATTGGACAAAGTGTTGATTCACTTTCTGGATTAATTAACAATAATCTACCTCCAAGTTCTTATTCTTACTATTATATTACATTAAATAGCAACAATTGCAGTGATACTGGGAATTATCAAATTCAAATTATTCCAAATAACGATGCTACTATTTTAAATCCAGGCGTTGTATGTGATAATTTAGATACTATTACATTAAATTCTTTACAGTCTGGAGGAGTGTGGAGTGGACCTTCTATTAATTCTTCTTCTGGCCTTGTTGACATTAGTATTTTAGGAAATGGTATTTTTAACTTCATATATAATATAAGCGGAATTTGTCCAGATGAAGACACATTAAGTCTGGAAATATTTGATTTTATTCAAGCTGATATAAACACCACTGCAGGATTTTGTGAGGGATTAGATTCCATTCAATTTTCTGCTACTTCAACTATTGGCTATTGGTCTGGTCTACCCTATTCCGACTCTTTGTCTGGTTGGTTTATTTCTGACACCTTGGTGGATGGTGTTTATGATATTTATTATACAATAGATGGAAACTGCCCAAGTAGAGATACTCTTTCTTTTACAATTCTTCCAAAGCCCGATATAAATATTTCATTAAATCAAAATCTTCCTTGTGTAGGATATCAGTTAGTAGTAGATAATTTATCTAACAACATATCAAATGAAGATTTTGCTTGGTATATCAACGATAGTCTATATTATCAAAATTTTAATGAGCCATATTTTATATTAGATACTGGATTTTATAAAGTTAAAGTTATAGCAAGTAACCAATTAAATTGTATATCAGAACTTGTCCTGCAAGACTCCCTTCCAGTTTATGATACAACTAGACTTCCTAATGCAGAAGTCATTAGATCAACTGTTGTAGATAATGATAATATTTATATAGAATGGATTTCAGAGGGATTGCTTTTAAATCCTTTAACAAATCATTTAGTTTACCGCTCAGAAAATGGCAATGATTTTGAACTAATTGCAACACTAGATAGTTCTATAAGAAGTTATTTAGATGAGATTGTAGATGTTGCTAATAATCAGTATGATTATGTTGTTGTAAATAGAAACATATGCAATACAAATTCTATAAACTCAAATCTTGGTAATTCAATATTATTGGAATTTGACAGACTAGATAATTTTAGAACCAAGTTAAATTGGAATTTTTATAATGGATGGATTGACAATCCAAATAAATACGAAATACAAAAATTAAATTCTTCAGGAAATTGGGAATTATTTAGAACTCTTGATAATACAGAAAATGAAATTATTATTAATGAATAATTATAATTAGTTTAGTAAAAATTATGAATTCTGTCTCTTTTAACCTTATAATTTTACATAGTTCAGTACTTCTAATTTTAATATTTAGTAATGTGTCTATAAACTATGCTCAATCTAGTAGTGATTTGAATTATGATGAAAACTTAAATATATACAGAGTTGTGGCTTTAAGAAATCAAAATAATCTAATTGAAAGCGTTTCAAATGCTGTTATTGTTGAAAAACCTTATGCATTATATTCCCCTAATGCATTTAGTCCTGACGGTGATGGAATAAATGATTTTTTTAAAATTTCAGGTCAAGGAATTATAGATTATCAAATAGAAATCTTTAATCGTTGGGGACAAATGGTTTATAAGTCCTTGGACTTAGGCAAAGGATGGGACGGAACTTTTAAAGGAAAAAATTTACCTACAGGAACTTATGTTTACAAAATTAAATCAAGTAAATACGGGGTTGAACAGAAATTAGTCAAAAATGGCTCAGTTGCATTAGTTAGATAATTAAATTTAAAAGTTGATAAAAAAAATATATTTAATATTATTCATATTTTCCTTTGTAAGTATTCAGGGCCAAGATCCTTTATTTACTCAGTTTTTCTCCAATGCTCTACAATTAAATCCTGCTCTTGCGGGAAGAGATCTTAGTCCAAGATTTCATACAACTTATAGAAATCAATGGCCAGAAATAAATAATGCATTTGTAACCTATAATATTGAATACGATCAATTCTCAGATAAACTACATGGTGGAGTTGGATTTCAACTCTTGCATGATAAAACAGGAAATGGATCCTTAAATACTACAGCTTTTTCAACCATGTATTCGTATCAAGCCATTTTAAATCAAAAATGGACTATTAATTTTGGTTTAAAAGCTTCATTTGTACAAAAGAGTTTAGATTGGGGAAATGTTATTTGGGGAGACCAAATAGATCCCTCGCAAGGAATTGTAAATCCTACTCAACAACCACAAGGAAATAATGGATTATATATAGACTTTTCTTCAGGATTTATACTATTTAGTAAAAATCTTTTTTTAGGTGCTTCTTTTGACCATTTAAACAAACCTAACGAGACATTTTTTTACAATATTACAGACAATAATACTCTTAATAAAATTCCTATTCGCTCCTCTTTTCATGGTGGATATAAAATTAAAGTTCTTCAAAATGGTCTTTTTCATAAAGAACTGTTCCTATCTCCGGAATTTGTAATTGATCTTCAATCCAATCTAAAAAGATACAATTTTGGAACTTATTTTGTAGATGGAATGTTTGACTTGGGGTTTTGGTATAGACATACAAGATTTTTAGATGCTAATAGTGAAAACTTTTCTCCACAGGACGCATTTGTAGTTGTTATAGGAATCGAAAAAAATAAAATGAGATTTGGTTACTCTTATGATTTTAATATTTCAAACCTTACCACATCTTCTTTGGGTTCTCATGAAATTTCATTTTCAATTGATTTACCAGAAAAACGGGTTCATAATTCTAAATTTAGAGTTGTAGAATGCCCTCAATTTTAGCTAATGAATGTAGATATTGGAGATGTTTTTCCAGATTTCAGACTTAATGATGAAAATGGAGATGAATTTAATTTAGGAATAGATTTTAAAAGCTCCTATTTGGTATTGTACTTTTATCCAAAAGATGAAACTCCAGGTTGTACCAAACAAGCATGTTACTTTAAGGATTTTTACGAAGACTTTAAAACATTTGATTGTGAAATTATTGGTCTAAGTAGTGACGATAAAAATAGCCATGAAAAATTTAAAAATAATTACAGATTGCCGTTTCAGTTGTTGAGTGATAAGAATTCTAGGCTTAGAAAAGAATTAAAACTTCCTAAAGACTTTTTTGGTCTTTCCCCAGGAAGAATTACATTTTTAATTGATAAAAACAAAAAAATATTATTTATCCATAGATCATCCTTAAATATGAAAAGCCATATTAATTCTGTTTTAAAATATTTAAAGAAAAACCACTAATTTTACTACAAATAATACTATGAAAACTAGATTACTTTTTTTTATTTTTTTTGGAACTTTTTTTGATTTTTCAAGTCAATTAAGCAATGAATTAATATGGGCCTCTGGTACTTTTTATCCCAAGACTATCAAAGGCATTAACCCATCTAAAGACGGTAATTTCTACACATCTATTGAACAAGATCAATCTAAGACCGAAATTGTTAAATACGATTACAAGTCAAATAAAAAGGTAGCTACATTATTTTCAAATATTTCCTTTAATAAATTTGAGTTTTCAGATTATAAATTAAGCAATGACCAAAACTGGTTGCTTTTATTTAATTCTAAAGAGTCTATATATAGAAGATCTTCAAAATCATTTTACTTTCTATACGATATTAAGAACAAAATACTAAAACCTCTTGCAGATTCTTCTTTAGGAAAACAGCGTTTGGCTAGTTTTTCGCCTGATAATAAAAAAGTTGCATATGTTAGAGATAACAACATTTATTATAAATATTTATCCGATACTTTAGAAATTCCAATTACCAATAATGGGGAAATTAATAAGTTAATAAATGGTGCTACGGACTGGGTTTATGAAGAAGAATTTAGCATTCATAAAGGATTTTATTGGTCTCCGGACGGTTCTAAAATAGCTTATTATGTATTTGATGAGAGAGATGTAAAACAGTTTGAAATGGAGATGTATGGTAATTTATATCCATCTCAGTATAAGTTCAAATATCCCAAAGCAGGAGAAGATAATTCTTTAATTGCCGTCAAAGTTTTTGATTTAGACAATTTAAAAACTTTTGATTTTGATATTGGAAATAACCCTGACATCTATATTCCAAGAATGATTTGGTCCAAGGGCAATAATGAACTTATTGTATTTAAAATGAATAGGCTGCAAAACAATTTGGAACTTCTTTCAGGAAAGTTTAACAGTCAAAATAATCCAATTAGTGGTATTAAAATTAATAAAGTTTACAGTGAAACAAGTTCTACTTACATTGACATACATGATAATACTTTTTTCATCAATAAAGATGAATTTATTTGGACTAGTGAAAAAGATGGATTTAATCATATATATCTAGTAAATTACTCTAACAATACAGAAAGAAAACTAACTTCTGGGCAATGGGATGTTACTGAAGTTTATGGCTATAACTCTAAAGATCAGACCATTTATTTTCAAGCTGCTAAGATAAGTCCTTCCAATAGAGAGATTTATTCTTTGAATTTAAAATCAAATCAATTAAATCAAATATCTAATTTAAAAGGAACTAATGATGCTGATTTCAGCTCTGATTTTCAGTATTTTATAAATACCCATTCAGATGCAAATCATCCCCTTACCTTTACGTTAAATAATAAGAAAGGAAAAGTATTAAAGGTTTTAGAAGACAATAAAAAACTTAGCAAAAGGATGGATGAGTATGATTTGGTAGAAAAAACATTTTTTAAAATACCAAATCAAGAAGGATTAGAACTTAATGCATGGATGATGAAGCCAAAAGTACTAGATACTGTTAAAAAGCATCCTTTGCTTATGTTCGTATATGGTGGACCAGGAATTAATACAGTTAATAACTCTTGGTCTTGGATGAATTACTTTTGGTTTCAATATTTAGTTAAGCAAGGTTTCGTTGTAATTTCTGTAGATAATAGAGGAACTGGTTTTAGAGGAAGAGACTTTAAGCACTCTACCTATTTACAATTAGGTAAGTTAGAAACAGAAGATCAAATTTCTGCAGCTATTTATATGGGTAAATTAAATTATATAGATAAAGATAAAATTGGAATCTTTGGATGGAGTTATGGAGGATATATGTCTTCACTTTGTATTTCTAAAGGTGCTGATGTTTTTAATTCTGCAATAGCAGTAGCTCCGGTAACCAATTGGAGATACTATGACAATATCTATACGGAAAGATTTATGAGAACTCCAAAAGAAAACGGAGAGAATTACGATGTGAATTCTCCAATTAATCATGTTAGGAAAATAAAAGGCAACTATTTATTGATTCATGGTACTGCAGACGACAATGTTCACTTTCAGAATTCTATGGAGATGGTAAGTTCTTTAGTAAAATCGAATATAGAATTTGATTTTTTTGCTTATCCTAATAAAAATCATGGAATCTATGGCGGATACACAAGACTTCATTTGTATAATAAAATGACGAACTTTCTAATAGATAATTTAACAAAATGAAATTTCAAATTAAATTAATTTTAGTTATATTAAGTATAAGCTCATTTTCAACTGGAATTTCCCAAAATAATATAAATTGGATTTCTTGGGATACTATGATACAGCAAAGAGCTTCAGATTCTGTTAAAAAAAAGGTTTTTATTGATTTATATACCAATTGGTGTGGATGGTGTAAAAGAATGGATGCAACTACATTTAGCGACCCAGTAATTGTAAATTATATTAATAATAATTTCTATACAGTAAAATTTGATGGAGAAACTAAAGACACTATTGTTTTTAACAAACATAATTTTTACAATACTGATCCAGGCTTTAAAAAGTCTAATCCTAATTCAAGAGGAAAAGCACATTGGTTTGCACACTCTATTCTAGATGGAAAGCTTTCTTATCCTAGCTATGTTTTATTAGATGAAAATCTTATAAGACTTATGGTATATCAAGGATACAAGCAAGTAGATGAAATGCTGGGTATATTACTTTTTTTTGGAAACAATCAATATAAATACTATTACAATCATTTAAATTCTCAATGGAATAGTTCTAAAAAACTTTAAAATCTATTAAATTTACTTTATGAAAAAATTAATAGTTTTTGCTTTTGTACTTCTTTTTCAAAATTTAAATTCACAGCAATCGACCTTAAACTGGCATACAGATTTAAATAAGGCTGTAAATATTTCAATAAATGAGAAAAAGCCTATAATGCTTTTTTTTACAGGAAGTGACTGGTGTGGATGGTGTATGCGTTTAAAAAAAGAGGTATTTAATTTTCCAGAATTTGAAACTTGGACAAAGGAAAATGTTGTTTTAGTCGAACTAGATTTTCCCAGAAGAAAAGCAATAGATCCTAAAATTCTTAATCAAAATAGAGAACTAGCTAGAATTTTTGGTGTTAGTGGCTACCCTACTGTATGGTTTGTAAATCCTCAAAAATTAGACTCTAACAAACTTAATTTTTTAAAACTTGGAAAGTTAGGTTATCTGGCTGGAGGACCAAGTAAATGGATTGCTACGGCAGAAAATTTTTTAATTAGCAATTAATTAAAAGTAAATAACTTATATTCCAAATTAACTACATAGAAATTGAAAATTTATCGTTACATACAAAACTACAAAGTTCAGATATTAGAAGAATCTTTTGTTTTAAACGATGAAAACACTTTAGCTAATACAGCTAAAATTTCATTTTATGATATTAATAATAATTTAATTGATACCAAAAAATATGGTGTAGTTGATTTAGACAATATCTATAATAAAATACTTAATAAAGAACCTATTGATGTATCCAAATGTTACATTAAAAATTTCTCTTTAGATCAATACAGGAAAAAGAACAAATTATCTGCTAAAGAAAAAGTAGATCTTTTAAATTTCTCTGCTGTAGACTCAATTTTTGAATCTGAAAAAGTAATTGATTTTTCTTTGGCAAATTTTATTGGAGAAAAAGTTAATTTTTCAAATACCCATTTTGGATTAGGAAACTTAAGCTTTCTTAAGTCAGAATTTGGAAACTTCCCTGTCCTTTTTAAAGGTACAAGCTACAGTGAAGGAAATAATATTTTTCAGTACGCAAAATTCAATAATGGAAATGTAAATTTTGACAATGCAACTTTTGAAAATGGAAATTTAAGTTTTGTAAATACTTATTTTGGAGATGGAAACACCTCGTTTAAAAATGTTCATTTTGGTAACGGAGACGTTTCTTTCGCATTTTCAACTTTTAAAAAAGGAAATATTTCATTTGATAAATCTATTTTTAATGGAGACGAGATTAGTTTTTCTAAGGTTGATTTTGGATCTGGTAAAGTAGATTTCAGAAGAGTTGTATTTGGCGATGGAGATATTGATTTTGAAGAAGTCAGCCTAGCCAAAAAAAACAAAGTAGTTTTTAGAAGAGCTAATTTTGGTTCTTCATCAGTAAGTTTTAGAGATGCTCATTTAGAAGGCTGTTCTGTAGATTTTGAGGAAGCTGAATTTAAAAATGGTAAACTTAATTTTTTTAAATTCAGTGCACAATCAATTTCTTTAAATCTTTGTTTTCTTAACTGTAATATTGACATGAGAATTGATGATTGCCATACAATTGACATTTCTCAGTCTATAGTTCATAATATTATTGATTTCAACCCTGGTTTAACCAAAATGAATATTCATGAACTTAATTTATCTGGAGTTAGAAATATGGGTGATATTTTCATTGCTTGGGATGACAACCATGTATTAGATTTAATTTCCAATCAAAAATCAACCACTCTTCATGAAAAGGCCGAGCAATTTCGATTATTAAAAGAAGAATTTAGAGATACTGGAAGATATTTAGACGAAGATATTGCTTATGTGTATTTTAAAAGATATGAACTTATGAATGAATATCAACTAGCAAAAGAAAAAGGAATTGTTTCTCTTATTTTATTTATGCCAAACTTCTTATTTCAAAGATTGGTTTTTGACAAGGTTGGTCTTTATGCGACAAATCCATTTAGAGTACTTTTTAGTATTGTAGTGGTAAATTTTATTTTCTCATTAATTTATACCATGTTTTATTCTGCTTCTAATACACTTACTTGTATGGATAATTCAGTTGGTATTTTTGAAAAAATATTAGGGAATTTATATTTCAGTGCTATTACTTTCTTTACTGTAGGATACGGAGACTGTTCACCATTAGGATTTTTTAAAATACTTGCACCACTTGAAGGATTTGTGGGAGTGTTTCTCATGTCTTATTTCACTGTTGCTTTTGTCCGTAAAATACTGAGGTAGAAATACTGTTTTTTCCTTTAAATTTCTTACATTTGCAAAATAAATCCACTTTAATTTTCTATTATGAGCGAAACTGTAAAACTTAGTATTGAGGACAAAACATATGAACTTCCAGTTATTAAGGGGTCTGAAAATGAAAAAGCCATTGACATTTCAAAATTAAGATCTCAAACTGGCTATATAACAATAGATACAGGGTTTAAAAATACAGGATCTACCACAAGTGGTATTACATTTTTAGATGGTGAAAAAGGAATTCTTAAATACCGGGGGTATTCTATAGAACAGTTAGCAGAAAAATCAGACTTTTTAGAAGTTTCTTATTTATTAATTTATGGTGATCTACCCACCAAAATAGAATATGAAGAATTTAAAAGAAACATAACAAACCATACACTAATTCATGAAGATATGAGGATATTTTTAGATGCTTATCCAACAAAAGCACATCCTATGGGTATTCTGTCTGCAGCAGTGTGTACATTATCCACTTTTTACCCTGAATCTCAAAAACAAAACAGATCAGTAGAGGCTATTGATTTAACCATTCAAAGGTTATTAGCCAAATTACCTACTCTAGCAGCTTGGGCTTACAAAAACTCAATAGGACATCCTGTTAATTATCCAAAAAATAAGTACAACTATTGTGAGAATTTTTTACAAATGATGTTTGCTATGCCAGCTTTTGAATACGAGCCAGATCCTGTAATTGTGAATGCATTGAATAAATTGTTAATTCTTCATGCAGATCATGAACAAAATTGTTCAGCATCTACAGTTAGAATAGTTGGGTCTTCTCAAGCAAATTTATATGCTTCAATTTCATCAGGTGTTTCAGCACTATGGGGTCCATTGCATGGTGGTGCTAATCAAGCAGTTATCGGAATGTTAGAAAAAATAATGAATGATGGAGGAGGATTATCAAAGTGGATAGATAAGGCAAAAGATAAAAACGATTCTTTTAGACTTATGGGATTTGGACATAGAGTTTATAAAAATTTTGATCCTAGAGCAAAAATTATTAAAAAAGCTGCTGATGATGTACTAGAAAAATTAGGAATTGTAGATCCTGTTTTAGATATAGCAAAAGAACTAGAGGAAGTTGCCCTAAATGATGAATATTTCAAATCAAGAGGATTATATCCTAATGTAGATTTTTATTCTGGAATTATTTATAGAGCTTTGGGTATTCCTACAGAAATGTTTACTGTGATGTTTGCTATGGGTAGATTGCCAGGTTGGATAGCTCAATGGAAAGAGATGATGGAAGAGAATCAACCAATAGGAAGACCTCGACAAATATACACAGGGGAAACTGAAAGAAATTATACTTCAATCGAAAATAGATAGTTAGGGAATTCTATCCCAACTAATTTCGTTGTGAGATGCGTGATAAACGCATTTTGCATTTTCTATTACTAGTATCTGGGGTGA
>Ga0233444_10003984_pt1 | contig 14353 bp, 9 predicted proteins | sample SI_124_October20_6_FD_182792 | JGI IMG/M metagenome (GOLD analysis project Ga0233444, IMG submission 182792) | Seawater microbial communities from Saanich Inlet, British Columbia, Canada - SI_124_October2016_10_MG | ecosystem: Environmental > Aquatic > Marine > Inlet | place: Canada: British...
AAAGTGAAGATAAATGGAATATCGAAGTTGAAGGTAGAGGCACTGATATCATTCTAAAGACCCTACCTTGGGGTTACGGAACCATGAAATTCCCATGGGCCCCGTATATTGTTTACACTATATGGGAGATACCGTAGTATCGGATGTGACATTTAGTCCACTTGAAATTGACGTTGGCGCCTTCCATAACAATTCACCTTTTGCCCTTTCTCTGTCTTCCGCAGAACCAACGGCATCCCCTACTTTGGCCTTAATTATTGATCTTAAGGTGTACGCCTGAGGATAATACCTCCTTAAGGCTACCGCATCGGTTAGTTCGATAATTGCAGAAGCAGTATCACCCAGATAGAGCATGTTTTTGGCCAAATAAAAATGAAATTCCGGTATACTATCAGCCAATTGTCCAATTTCCGCATATACCATATTTGCTTTCTCAAACTGCTCCATTCCATCTAGTGCCCTCGCTTTATTTATTTTTAAAGGGATGTTATCTGGATTATACTTCAAACCTTTTTCGGCAAACGCTATGGCCAAAGCACTTTCATCCATCAATAAATGATATTCCGAATAAGCTGCTAATACTTGAGGTTCATCATTACTGTACAGTCGGGCATACTCTAAATTAATTTCCACAGAGTCGAGTCTAGGAATTTCTAAGAAATTCTTTGCCTTGATAAGATAGGCTTCCCAACGCTCTTTATTCATTCCCAAAACACGGTTACAATCACGTATACTCTTTTTATATTGATTAGTTTCAAATAAGCCACTCGCACGAGTAAGTAATACCAATTGATTGGTATCTGTAGATTGCAGGCACTGATCCAGTATCCGTATGCCTTCAGTAAACCTTCTATGAGAAATTAACAGTCTACCTAATTCTGATTTAGCTTCAAACGTAGTTTTTGAGTCTAATTGAGCCGTTAGAAAATCATTTTCGGCCATTTTGACCCTTCCCAATTTCATAAAGCATCGTCCTCTCATTAAATAGGCTTTGCCGTACATTGGATCTCGCTCAATGGCTGAAGAGAAATAATCAACGGCAGTTTCAAATTGATTTGAGCTCATATCAATAATACCAACGTTGTAATACGCAAGAGCGTAATTTGGGTCTATTTCTGTGATTCTCAAATAAATTTCCTTCGCTTCTGATATTTTACCAGCTTGATGTAATTTATTTCCGGTTAACAATAACATATTCGGGTTCTTTTGTTGACAGGAAATCACCGTTATAAAAGATAAAAGATACAGATATGTCTTATAGATTTTGAGCATTTAACTTTTGTGGGATAATTGTGGATATCTACAAATTTATGTTATTTTTGGGGTTCAGTTTGATGTAAAATCAATGTTCCACTACCAAATATACAATTTTAAATATCTTCGACCCTCCGTGTTGTTAATGCTATGCACTCTCTGTTTTGATGTTTCATCATTGAATGCGCAATCTGAAGAATCAGGGGTTATCGAAAAAGTAGGGGAAACAATAGATAAAACAAAGGAGCAAGTTGATAAAATAGAATCTTCGGAGGAACAACTGCAAAAAGAAGAGGAAAAAGTAAGTAAATTCAAGGCTTTTGTGCGCGACTCTATTCCTGCGTACACGGACCAATTTGGCAATTATCTCAAAGGAATCCTTGAGCGACAAAATAGACTTGATTACTTAGATGAAGTTCCAAAGCCAGTACATCAACATAAAACGACACCGATTTTACCAGAAAGGATTAGCCATCTCCAGGAACAATACCAGAAACCAGCACTGAGTGAAATAGAGTGGACTGGAATCGACCTACCTCCGTTCAGCGAACCTAAAAGTAAAAAGTCGTTTAAACGGGAGGTGTATGGGTTTCATTCGTTTTGGGATGGAAATAAATATGAGCTATATGATCTCAACGCGATTACACGTATTGGCTACATCGGGTATTTAATAGATGAATCTAATGGTAACCCAAAAAAAATACCCAATTGGCAAAATACCGAGCTACACAAACGCGCCGTTCAGTACCAGATCGATGTTGATTTGGTCGCACAATTATTGGACAGTACTTCCACCCGCAACTTTCTCAGTAACGAGAAAGCATGGGCCAATTTTGCCGATAACATTACCAAAGAGATAAGTGAGAAAAATGGTTCAGGTATTGTGATTGACTTTTTTGGTTTAGAGAAATCACAATCTCCTCACTTTTTAGAGTTTGTCCGATACATGAAATATCGCTTAGGAGAGGCATCTCCACGTTTTGAGTTGACGATATCATTACCACCAAACGATATAGAAAATAACTATCAATCCAAAGAAATTAGCCGAATTGCAGACCGGGTGCTTTTGATGGCGATGGATTACCAAAATTATGAGGGCAACATTTGCGGACCAACCTCACCACTCGTTTCTAATGTACCCAAAGTCTTATCCATCGATCAATCCTTTACGGATTTAGTAAAAAATGGGGTCAAACCAGAAAAAATCATTTTGGTCCTCGGTTTGGATGCTAGGCAATACGTGATGGATGAGGCTGCAGGAACCACAAATGACGCACAATTATTTGCTCATGTTCCATTTGCCACATTCGAAGAAGATTACTGCGTTCGATTTAGACCTCACCAACAAAAAGAAACCCCTCAAGAATATATCACTTTTTCTAGCAATGACCAATGGTACATTAACTGGGGTGAAAACCTACCCTCTGTCTCATTAAAAGCAGACTATACAAATACAAAAAATTTAAAAGGGCTAGGACTTTATCAGTTGGGTGGAGCCGTTAGTAAGTATTCTAAACTATGGCCACTTTTATACAAGAAATTTGCTTTCCCAAAGTCGGTCACAAAAAAAAATATTCTCAAACACTATCCAGCCATACCAGAAGATGCAAACATCGACTCTATTTTATCGGTGAATCAAGCTTTAATTATGACGGCAATCAACTTGTCCGGAAATCCCTTCTTACCAGAAAAACCAGAAACCTCTCAATTGGCCAAAGCCCAAACCTACAGCTCGGAATACAAAGGACTTATGAAAACATTTGGTATGTTTTTCTCTATCCTTACCATTTGTGCAGTGCTTGGTTTAGTTCTCGCCATGTTCGATGAAAAAGTCAGAATCATGATGTTATACGACAACGTCTACCTAATAGTAGTACCCATCTTGATGATTTTTATTACCATCACATTGCGATTACTTGGGATAATTTTTAATAGTGGTTTAGAGTTTATCGTAGGCGGATTATTTGGTTTAGGAATACATTACCTTTTCCAAAATTACGTTAAAAGACGAGCAAGGGTTCATGAAAACACGCCTTAACTTACCGATTGCATCAACCATACTTGGTTTATTTGTTTTGCAATCCACCTCTTGCTCAACAAAGCGGTTCTCAGAAAAGTTCATCAATCGATACATTACCGACACCAATTGGTTATATCAACTAAATTATGTCCCTGCTTGTTCATTCACCCTGCAATCAGGCAAACGCGAAGTAGATTTTTCAAATAAGGTTGGAGGTCATTACATTTTCCGAAAACGTAAAATTGATGAATTCTTATTCACCAAAGTAAGCACTGCAGTATTACGACAAAAAACAGGAGATACTCTATGGGTACAGTTTGCCGAGGAGGCAAACTCCCAACTTCGCTTTGTTCGAAATCAAGAAGAGGATGTTTACTATCTATTTCCCGATACGATTATAGATGAACGGCATGTTATTGTTTATAAGGGTAAAGCCTGTATCAGTAAGAAGAAAAATATTCAAATTCCTCTAAATGTTCAAGGCCTTGAGATAACCAAAGTAAATCGTAATAGAATGATCCAGAAGGGAATAAAGCCCAAAGGCGGATTTAAAAATGACGCTACTAAAGAATAGATTTTAATTTATTGTAATGCTCTGATATATAGCTTTCTAGGCTATTCGCGTATTTCTGTGAATTAGAAAAACTCTCATTATCGTTTAGCCATTGACAAAACAACTCAGACTTAATAAAAACTTCCTCCTTATTGCGATAGTCCAGCTGCTTTTCAAATCTCTCAACAAAACTCCCATAGGTTGAAACACGCGGTGCAGCAGCAGCCCTTAGGGCTACAATACTTGATTTATCAAACGGATGTACGAAGTCTAAACTCTTACCTCGTAAAACAAGCACACGTAGTGCCCAAAACTTACTCGATAATGTCAAGAGGGCAAAGTCCCTCATGACTAAATCCTTTAGTCGCTCATCATTACTATAACGATATGCGGGAAAAAATTGTTTCCAACGCTTGATTTTCATTTCAAGTGAAGTCGATTCAAAAACAGGTAATAAATAAGGTTTTAATAGGTTGGGTAGTACGGTATCCAACAACTCCATGGCAAACTGTGAGTCATCGGCTCCTGCTGCATCACCTTTCATAAACCCTTCAATCACTTTCATTTCCTCTGAACTATATTTCCATGAAAGCAAGGTGAAAAGCTGTTTGATAAATAAGTCTTTACTCTGACTTAGGCTTACGTAAAGATAAAATTCTTCCTCCGTTTCTAATCTTAGATCCGCCATACACAAATCCAACCAAACAAGTGATTCACCAATATTCATGAGCATCACATTGTATTTGGTTGGCATCGATTCGGGTATCTCCGTTTCATCACTGACCGATTGGTATCTTTTCAAAATCTCGGATTTTAATAATAGAGAAGCAGCATCCGTCATTTCAATGATTTTTGAAATATCCGAAAGCTTATCCGGTAGGTCCTCTAGAGCAGAAAACTGATGAATGAATTTTTCATTATAAAGCCTGCGTACCGCTTCATTAGAATCAATTACATCTTCTTCTTTTTGTTGTTCAATAATTTTAGACTCTTTTACCTCTGATTTATTCTCTGCTGAAATATCCTTAAGGTAATTTGAAAGTCGATCTCGATACATCTTGGACACTTTAAATACCCTTGTTACCCAGTAAATGGAGACCAATCCTATAAAGCCTACCAATAAAACAAGAAATTCGATGCTATCCACATTCTTGTACTGAGATGAAATCAACCAAGCCAAAAGTGCTGCACCAATCGTGGCTAACTGACTAACGGTGCCCTCCAAGGCTGTTTGTAATCCAAGTTTTTCTTCTGGTTTAGCAACCTGTAAAACAATCCTGTTGGCGGGTAATTCAATTGTTCGTCTTACCACACGTTCAAACCATTTTAGACTAATAATAAAAACAACCAAGGTGGCGATAGGAGTCTCAAAACCCATAAATAAAAGGATGATTAAAAAGGCAACAGAAAGAAGAATTAATGCAAACACCTTTAATGATCGCTGGGTTCCTAACTGCCTAATAAGATCAGCAGAAAACAATGAACCTAATAATTCACCCACTTTTACGATCGCGAAGAAGATGGAAACAACTTCCGATGTGGTCATTTGTTTAATTCTAGCCAAATTCCTGACTGAAATAATATAGGTATAATCCACCCAGTATATCATAGCTACCGATATGGAGGTGGCCACTATCACCTTCTTAAAAAATGGAGATCGCCATAATAATTTTAACTCAACTTTATTTTGCAATGAATACGTTGATTGACTTCCCTCTTTTTTTTGGTATCCAATCACGCTCAACCTCATCAATGGGATAATAGCAGCACCCCCTGCAAAAAATAGCCAAGATGGATGACCCAGAGTTTCCACGATAACAGGAGCAGATAAAAAGGCAAGCATAGCTGCCATCGTTTCAGCTATTCCCAATTTAGCCATCCATTTTTTCCCTTTCGTTACACCGAGTAATTGAAAACAGCTTGTGCCTATATTCATGGTAAATACCGCACTAAATGGAATAACTAAAATAAAGCTAAGAATACCTATCCACCAATGAACTAACCCACTAAACTCATGTTGATTTAAATAAAATAAACCCCACATCCAAGCCGTGAATATTCCGGTAAGTATGAAATGGCTATTTGATGCTCCATAATCATTTTGTAGCCTTTGAAATCCCTTGATTAACAATACCCCACCAAATCCTGAAATCAAGTATGCTATGGGTATCTCTTCAATCCCTAAGGTACCTAACATCGCTGTATATGCGGCGACAAAAAAATAGGCCAATGCAAAACCTGAAAAAAATGATTGTCCGAATAATCGCTTAAGTAGCCAAGCTTGAATTGGGTCTAAATCTCCAAATAATCCTTTTCCTAGGCCCAACGACATAATTAAAATTTAAAATTCATTGCCACATTAATGTTGCGGCCTGGTTGAGGTATCAATGAGCTATAAGAACCAGCAGCAGATCGTATACCTGGAGCAACGTAAAACTCATTCAGCAAATTCCTACCAATCAACTGAAGATGAATCGAAGGCAATATCTCATAACGCAAAGAAAGATTGACTAACTGATATCCAGGTATCGTTTCCAGTAATTCCGAATTTTCCAAAGAAGTACCCTTGCCTGTATATTTATTTCCCACCACGTTTGTAGAAAAATAAACATATCCCTTTTTCTTTAAGAACGATACTCCAATTCCAAAAAACAGAGTAAAATCAGCAATTTGCGCTGTCCTCAAAGAAGAATCTGATCCATCGACACCTTGCAGGTGTAACCAAGAATTATTAAATGAACCATTCAGATTCAAGTGTATGTCTTGGTTTATGTTCCATTTCCCGATAAACTGTCCCCCAGTTACGTGAGTTTCTGAGTTTTCACGGTTACTCCATTGAGTTAGTTCATTTATTTTGTTAGTAATTAATGAGTTAGAGTACCTCGTATGATAAATAACCCCTTCTAAATTAAGCTTGCTATGAAGTAAAGTGCGATGTACGCTGAATTCTGCATTTCTCACTTTTTCTGGAGTCAAATTCATAGGGCGAATACGTGTCGCGGATGAGGAGAATTTTGTAAAGCTCGGAAAAGCAAAAATCGCTTCAGAATAAATCGCTTTAAACACCCAGTTATCAGGGTAGAATACCGCGCTTAATCTCGGGTTGAATCTTGAATAACCATCTTGCTGACTTTCGGCAACAACGTTTTGATCCCAACGCCCTCCAGCAGCTAAATTAATGTGTTTTTCAGGATTTGAATAGGTGTAATTAAAGAATGCGCCAATGTCGAACATAGCGGGTTTATTTCCTCCTAACTCGGATTTAATACTGCCATTAGATATTGCATTATCACTTGAATCGGTCGTGAGATAATTAGACTGAAAAACACCGTTTCTAACCTCTGCACCTAAAAGTAAGTCATTTCTATCATCGATAATATATTGCACCCTAAACTCATCCCTAAATTGTTTGCACTGTTGGTAGTAAGACGTCCTGTTCCATTTGGGTCTTTCTCCCGCTAAAAAATCGTCAAGCTCAAGTTTATTTTGTGCGAATCCTTGAAATGTCGTCAACCTAGAGTCCGTTCCAAAATCTGAAACTCTAAAATACGCCGTATTATAAAAGAACCAATTATCACTTAACTTCTTTGAATACCGACTCGAAATAAATTGTTGTCTGGTGTGCCAATTAGTATACAATGAATTTACAGCAAAATATTTATCCACGTAATCCGGAGAGGCGCCTTCGTTCCTATCCACAATTTGAGCTTGCAATATAAGATCTCCCAGTGTGACTTTAACTCCAAAGTATTGATCGGTGGTTTTATCTGTAAACTGTGTGGGATCCGCACCACGATATTTTTGGAAACCCGAAATGGTTGGAATCTGATTATATACTGATTGATCTAATGCTGCAATTTCCTTGATGGCTTTATTGGTAGGCAGAATTTTTGTTGAGTCGGCATTAAACGAATGAAACTCCCCAGCAGGATCTCTTTTTTGAATAAGTGAATCCCATGAATTGCGATTTTCCTCTGTAATCGAATCACTTAAAGTATTAAAATAATGGTTTTCGCCAAAGTCTTCTTCCGTCCATTTACCATCCCAATCTTTATGCGCACTTAGGTTATTTTCATCTGAAACGAAATACCGTCCAAAAGTTTGAATAACAATCCCGTTTTTTAGTTTAACCCCTCCATCCATTTCCAAAGATTGGGTATTAAAACTACCCGTGTTCACTCTACCTTCTAAAGTGTATTCAGTTCTTGAATGTTGATTAAATGATTTTTTTTTCTTTTTAAATAAATCACTCCCGTCCTTAGTTACCACATTTATTACACCTGAAAAAGCATTTGCACCATACAAGGAAGAAGCCGGCCCATAAATTAGTTCAACTCGCTTAATTGATTGAATCGGTATTTGCTTTCCAATGTATGCAAATTGCGTGAACATTTCATTATCCTCTACCCCATCAAAAACAATCATTGTTTTATCATTCATATTTTCTGAACGATACCCTCTTAAATTTATAGACTTTCCCACTAATCCATTGGTAGCAGCAATGTCTACACCCGGCAAATCATCCATTACTTCATCGAGTGTTTTATAACCTCTATTTAAAATATCTTCTGCAGTGATTACTACAATCGTAGCAGGTGCTAGCTCTAGTTTTTCAGCTTTTTTAGAAACCGACATGATGGTATTAGACTTCAAAGAAGACCTAACTAACTCCACATTTTGCTTGAACCTCAATGGATCATCTATCTCCGCCTCATAGTTATCCTTTCTCAATAAAATCTCACGTATAACCTCTTGACCTAACTCGATCGAATCAATGGCCAAATAAGCCTTAGCTAAGATAGATAATGCTACAATCTTACTCTGTTTGGTGTATCCATTTTTATCAATACATAGCTTAACCTGATTGATACATTGCTCGAATGTGCCGATGTGGTAGGCTTCCTTTACTTTATCTAATTCTCTGTCACAGTTCGAGATATTTTGTGCCTGGAGTAAATTGCTCATCCATAACAACAAAGCAAAAAACAAATATGCTATAGCTCTATTTTTCATTGAGTCTATTATTTAATAACTCCGAGGATAACAAGCTAAACTTCACTTTACTATCCTCACTGAATGTTATTATTCCCTGTTCTTTTTCTATCCAAAGAAAACCAAAAATCCACGACTTGTGTAAATCAAGCCGAATGGATTCCGAGGCATATTTTTTAGCAAGAAAGTCGGAAACGGTCACTAGTTTTACAGTATGATCATAACTCGAAGTGATTAATGTGGGTTCGCCGTTTAATTTCTCAACCCATTTAATCATAGAAACTGCTGATAAATGTTGTTTTGCAAAACTATTAGGAGTTTCTAGGGAGTTGTTCGATTCATCCCACATATCTCCGATAACGACTTTTCCGTCTAAGGTGCCCACGACAAACTGCTGACCAGAAGGGGCAATACTAGCGGTTGTGGCAATCCCACCAAATTGGAGATTTAGTGCTGCGTCTGAACCAAGTTCTTTTATTGTGTGAAACGTTTGGATTCGGTTATTTCTTACCCATAAACAAGCTTGATTCTTATCCGATCCCACCGCAAATGTCGAAACCCCTGTGAATTGCGACTTTATTTTTCCATTTTCCACTATCCATAATTTACCAGCAGCTAACACTAGTAATTCGTCTTGTACTTGGTAGATCCGCGCATTACCCTGTATCTTTCCTAAAGTTGCCAAATTGCCTGCAAACTTTATTACCTCATTTTTTACTGCATATTTTGCTAATTGACCGTCTTGGAATAACACGGCTATCGCATTCCCATTTTTATTCATTTTCAACGCCTTAACGGGCTTGGGGAGTTTAGTTGAGCTTAGCAACCTGAATTTACCACGTGTTAAACGTGATACATTTAAAACAAGATTATCATCAACGCTAAAGAATTCCGAACGACCCTCGTATACATCCAATGCGCGCACCGAAGCCAGATGTTCCTCCAACTCATTCTCATGATTTAACGCTTTGTTCCAATTCAGATATAGGGCATTTAATATGCTGTTTCTAGAGGGGCTTCCATCCTTCTCTCGATTCAAATTATATGCCTCTTTAGCTAATCTCATACTTTGATCAAAATCCCCTTGTGCATATTTTGAAACCGATGCTAGGGCCGCAGCATTCGCATCTGATATTGCTTTGAGTCTCTCTGCATATGACTTTTCCATTTCTGCTGTTTTCTTTGCCGTCATTGCCACGGACTGCGCTTGCTCCGCAATTTTTTTCTCCCTCATCGCATTCGCTTCCGACTGCTTAGCATTCTCTCGTTCTCGCTCCGCAACCCTCTTAGCCTTCATCGCAGCAACCGCACTTTGTCTAGCATTTTTGGCAGATTGCTCGGCTTCTTTTACTGCTTTTTCAAGGTTTTTTTCCTTTATATTCAACTCATTGTTAACAACCGCCAACTCTGTTGATTTTTGATCTGCATCCTCTTTAGCTTTATCTGCTTTTTTCTTTTCGTTATTTGCCCAGAATGCAAGAGATATCGCCACCATCGCTACAGAACCAACAGTGACAGCAAATATTCTCGCCCTTCTCAGTCGACTTTTTTGTTGTTCCTCTTTATATCGCTCCTCTTTCTCTTGTTGATCAATGCTGTAGTCCAAGAAAAGCATGGTATGCTCAAACTGCTCATTTAAGCGTTGAGCCCATAATTCATTGGGTTCATTATCGTTCTTCCACTTAATGGCTAAAGAAAGTTCGGGGTTCCTCCATAATCCTCCTTTTCTCTGTTCATACTGCTCAGCTGCCTCTGTGAGCCTCAAATACATTTGAATCGATTCACTCTCTTCTTCAACCCATGTCATTAACCTTACCCAGACACGCATCAAGCTTTCATGTGAAATATCGAGAATACTCGATTCGGATAATTCTACTTCCATATCCGGTAATAAAAACCCGCGTCCAGATTCGCGAAATGCTCTTGTGACTACATTGACTTGTTCAAACGTGGCATTGGTTAAACGCATCACTTCTTTCACAGGCGTTGGTCGTCGCGTCCCCCTATTATTTTTCCCCCGATCAGTTAATGTTTTAAAAATAGCCTTACATAAATTTTGCGAAGTTTGGTTCTCGTCTTCTTCTAACTCAGAATATGCTTCTTCAGCATGCTGGGAAAGCGCCCCTTTTAATGTACCAATGGCCTCGTAATGCTCGTTGTCTAGAGGGCCCGTTTGCTGCGATTGAACTCTCCAGTAATCCCAAACCCTCATCAAAGCATGTTGCAAAATGGGTAATTGATCAGGGTTGTCACCTAAATCATTTAGTATACGATTAACCAGGGTACGAGATATTTCAGCTCCACCAACTTTCACTGGACCTTCTATGACTTCCCGGATTTGTTCTCTACTCATTCGCGGAACCAAATAATGACCATCATTAATGGCTTCAGGGAATCCCTTGAATCGAGTGCATTCACCAAGAAAATCACTCCTCATTGTGAAAACAATATATACCGGCACATCGGATTGACGAGACGCAGTTAACAAAAGCTCAATAAATGCTACCGCATCGCTAAAACCATCTTGCTTTGATTTTTCTATATCAGAAAATCTAAATAACTCTTCAAATTGGTCAACCAAAATTAAAAGGTTGTCGCCTTTTCGGTGGGACATATTTTGATGATAAAAATCAACCAACCCACGATCGCTCCGCCTCAAACCAGACTCAATAACATCGGAATAATCTACATTATCAACACCCAATTCATCGAGATAGTTATAATTCGATTCACACAAAGCTTTCGACATATTCCCGATGGGATCTACACCTGGCCTAAATGTGACCGTTTGCCAATTCGACCCTGATTGGGCCATAAAGCCGCCATATAATGAGGGTAATAAACCGGACTTTACCAGCGATGACTTACCCGAACCACTTGTACCGATAACCGCCAAAAAACGATTTTTTCTCAGCTTGGTTATTAAATCATCTACCTGCTCCTCTCTGCCGAAGAAAAGCATATGTTCGTGCTCTTCAAATGAACGAAGACCTGGGAACGGATTCGCAACCTCAAATAAATCTACGATATGTGTTTCCAGTTCTGTACCCATTGGTTTATTTCTTCACTTTTATAACCTTTGGTGAAATCTAGCATTGGTAAGGATTGAATATTAAGGGCAGATTTTTCTTTTTTCTTGAGTTTACCTAAACCCACTGCCGCATGAAATAACTCTTTAGATCTCCCATAGGCTTTCATCCTTTTTGTCTCTAAAATACGCGTGGTTAACCATTTTTCATTGGCCCGGTTATAATAAAACAATACCGCGTCGCAATTTTTCAAATTATCCATATGAGACTTTCTCAGCAAGGTTTCATTCTCTTCAAATGCTGACAATAAAACTTCACAGTTATCCGCTTTAAATTCTAAGCTCAACTTATCAATCTCTTGTTTATCATGAAAGTCACAAACAATATACACGGAGGGCTTATCTCCTGCAATTTGCTCGTTTTGACGTTCCTTTTCTTTCTCGTATAGTAGACGTTGTGTTTGCTCTTGTACAACACCTTTGAACACCTCTATCACACTCACCACAACCTCAGCTGAGCCTATATTGCTCATAGAACTTCGGGCATCCTCGAGAAGCAGACGTTGTCGTTCATCTTGTGAAATTAATCCTTCAGGCACCCAAACAAACCGCGGTTTACCATCTCCCGATAATAACTCCTCAGATATGTCATTCTGAATTTCTACTACCGAACGATTTGAACCCTCCGGTATTTCACCGTACTCACTTCCGAGTATATGTATTGAAAAATCAGCGATAGAAAGCATTTTGTATAGACTTGCATTCAACTCAGAAAGCTGATTGGGAAGTTTTGTTTCTGGCAATACACGTAATCCTTTATCTATTAATTCACGCTTTAATAAATCTCTATATGGAGAAATATCATCACTGCTTTCAGCCAAAAACACCGTTAACTGATTTGTATTTGAAGATTGTTTTGACTTCGTTTTTTTCTGGAAATTTTGCATCCAGAAAGCATAGATGTCATTAGCACAATCATCTAATTTTGCCCAGAATAACTTTTCTGTAGCAGGGTCATGGGGATTAAAACCTTCTACCTTCTCCGTTTCTTCATTCCAAGACCAAAAATCTAATTGATTATCTAAAGAAATAGCTAGGGGAAATCTAGATGATTCAATATTTCTTCTTACCAAGGCAAGGCACTTTGAAGGTTTTGAAACGTATTTCGATTGGATTTCTTGGGTTACACGAATACAATCCTCAGATTGAAGAAACCACTTTGAATACACAGGCAGTATGACATGATATTCTTGGCCCTTGGAAATTTGTGCTCCTCCAGAAAGTTCTTGGGGGTAGATTTCCTGAATGTCTACCGGTTTTCCTGTTAACTGGGTCAAACGAATTTTCAAATTATTAGTGAATGTTTGTACCCAAGGCCGTTCATTCACCGAGGAGTGCTTATTATCTGCTAAATGAGCGACGATTGCGATATTTAAGTTTGATCCAGCCACTTTGAAGGATATCAAATCTACTGAAATATTCCATTTGCAGGATGCTTAGCAGTAAGCACTTGTGGAAATCTTACGTATTCTGACATGGACAAACGGCCAAAGGTATGGAAATCATTGGGTTTTATGCCCAAATGGGTATTCCACAATTAAGAGCATTAGGAACCTTTTGAGGATCTCGGTAGAAAGCAATTTAAGATCATAAAAATAAAAACAAAACCGTATTTTTACCATCCCTTACGAAGGTGTCCCCGAGGGTGATCCGCTTCCATGCAAACCCAACACCGGGATTTCATTGGTTTACCAATAAAAACATCGGGATGTGGCGCAGCCCGGTAGCGCACTTGCATGGGGTGCAAGGGGTCGCTGGTTCGAGTCCAGTCATCCCGACTCAGTAAAATCAAGGCCTCAGAGAAATCTGGGGCTTTTTGATTTTTGGGTGGTTTACATATGGTTTACATTTTTAGATTTTATTTGAACTTATAGTTGACTATTTTAACTTTGATAAATGCGCGCTATTTATTACTTCCTTATCTGTTTCATGTTTTTCAGCTGTAACAATTATGTTAACCACAGAGATGTTACTATAGTAAATCATATATGTCATTACAAAAAGGATATGAGTTTAGTGACTGGAAAAATAAAAATGCGAATCAATTCGGAGCTCGAGGAAAGGAGATACCATAAAGGTAAACTACACGGGGAGTTTCACCGATGGTGTTACAATGGACAACTCGAAACAAGATGCTCATTTTACAAAGGATTACTTCATGGAGCCTATGAAAGATGGCATTGCAATGGACAATTGAAATTCACTGGTAACTATGACAAAGGAAAACGAAGTGGGCTATTCAAATCTTATGATGATAAGGGTATTATTCAACAAATAAAGCGTTATTGATTTTTTACTTCGCAATAAAACAGATTTAACCATAACGTCTAAATGAAAAAAACACACATCACCAATATTGTTTTTATCATAGTATTTTTTACATCCTGTTCAGTTACTATTCCGACTCAATCTAACCTTAGCGAACAAACATTGCTACTCGCAAAGA
>Ga0233444_10003986_pt1 | contig 14345 bp, 19 predicted proteins | sample SI_124_October20_6_FD_182792 | JGI IMG/M metagenome (GOLD analysis project Ga0233444, IMG submission 182792) | Seawater microbial communities from Saanich Inlet, British Columbia, Canada - SI_124_October2016_10_MG | ecosystem: Environmental > Aquatic > Marine > Inlet | place: Canada: British...
TACGCCATTGCTGTGATTTCTATTGATAATAAAGATGAAATAATATGTGCTCGCCTAGGCTGCCCATTGATAATTGGCCAAGGAAAATCTGAGTATTTTGCTGCTTCTGATATTAGTGCATTGATTGCTATTACAAGGAAAATAATTTATTTAGAGGATGGAGATTTTGCAAAATTATCCAAAAATAATTTAGAAATTTTTGGTTCTAACCTGAAAAAAATTAGAAGAAAAATTAATGAGAGCAAATTTAAAACATCGTCTATGGATTTAGGCCCTCATGATCATTTCATGCAAAAAGAAATTTACGAACAACCTAGAGCAATTGGGGATACAATCGAAGCAGTAATAGATAATAATAAATTTGATAGTGCGTTATTTGGTAAAAATGCCAAAAATGTTTTAAAGGATGTAAATAGCGTTCTTATTCTAGCTGCAGGAACAAGTTATTATGCTGGGCTTACTGCTAAGTATTGGCTTGAGGATGTTGCAAAAATTCAAACTTCTGTAGAAATTTCGAGTGAATATCGTTATCGAAATTCAGTACCAAATAAAAATCAATTAGTTATAAGCATCTCACAGTCAGGAGAAACCTTAGATACAATCGAAGCGTTAAAGCATGCTATTAAAATGGGGCATAAAAAAACATTAGCGATATGTAATGTTCAAGAAAGTACTATTTCCAGAGCATCAAAGCTTACTTTTTATACACGAGCAGGTATTGAAATTGGCGTTGCTTCGACCAAAGCTTTTACCACACAACTCGTATCCTTATTTATTTTAACGATTACCTTAGCTAAGAATAAAAAAATCATTACTAGAAAATTAGAAACAAAATATCTAAATGACTTAAGAGGTCTTGTTGGAGGCATTCAAACAGCCTTAAATTTAGAGCCACAGATTAAACAATGGGCAAAATATTTCTCAAATAAGGACAATGCCTTATTTTTGGGGCGAGGTGTTCATTATCCAATCGCTTTAGAAGGATCTTTAAAATTAAAAGAAATATCATATATCCATGCAGAAGCTTATCCTGCAGGTGAGTTGAAACATGGCCCATTAGCCTTGGTAGATAAAAATATGCCGGTTGTCGTTATAGCACCTAATGATGCCTTGTTAGAAAAAGTAAAATCTAACATGCAAGAAGTAAAAGCAAGGGGAGGTATATTATTTGTGTTTGCTGATTCTGACAGTCATTTTCTAGAAACAAAAGGAATTAAGGTGATTAGAGCACCAAGACATTCTGGAATCTTATCTCCTATTATCCATACTATTCCAGTTCAATTGCTTGCTTATCATGTTGCTTTGAGAAAAGGAACAGATGTCGATAAACCAAGAAATTTAGCGAAGTCAGTTACCGTTGAATAGATTTGAGCACAGAATTGGGTAGTCTCAAACCCATCAGTTTTAAAAAATATTCAGAAAAAGACACTGGATGACAGCAATGTCGAGTGTCAGGAAATTATCGCTCCAAAACAGTCCATTACGTAAGGTAGTCTAAATTAGTGTTCGGTAAAAACTTTAATCTTCGACTTTTTGATTTGCTTCGTATTCCTTAAGTTTTTCTTTGTATTCGTCCTCTGATAAATCATGCCAACCTAGGCATTTACCATTAGGGCTTCTACCGCATCCGCAATCCATATCTGACCTCTATAGTGTATAAAGCTTTATAATAAATAAAAAAAATTAATAACCATTAAATGAGAATTATTCTCAACAATCTAAAAAAGAATTAAAAATGAAAATATACTTACAAAGATTTATGAATCTTTACTTTATAGCCCTTTTATCTTTATTTGGTTTTTATGCATTTAACTATTATCAGATATCAAACATGGAAGGGTGGGAAATGTTTGATAAATACGCTACTGAAAATGAAAAAGAGATGAAAGAGAATTTAGCTGATCAAATGTTAGAGGCTAATGAGAATTCAGATCAACAAGAAGTAGAAAGATTAGGCATGGAATATAAAAATATTTATATTGAAGTTAGAAATAAAGCTAAAAAAGAGTTTTGGAACCATAAAAAAAACAATTGGAAGATAGCATCCTTTCCAATAGTATTTTTATTTGTAATAAATTACTTGCTGTCTGGACGCATTACATTATTCCATAAAAGTAACAATTAATAAGCTGATTATTATTTGTATGCTTTACAGGGGAATCTATAATTTTATACCAAAAAATCATCATATAGTGAAATTTTAAAAAAAAATACTATATATTGTATTTTATTTGATTTATAGGGGTAAACTTTACTCAGTTTAAAGAGATGAAAGTTTAAACTTATTTTTAAATTACAGGAGAAATTGAAATGGATATATTAGCAACCATTAGGAAGTGGGCTGGCGGACTTGCTGAAACAGTAGTTAGTCTTATGGCTCTTGCAATTGTTCTTCAAATCTTGATGGGTACTTCAAACGTACCTTTTATCGGTCAAACCGATGTAATTGGAAATGTTTCAGGAATTTTAGCTCAACTTGGAAGTGAAGGCCTTATTGGCTTAGTAGCTTTATGGGTATTATATTCAATCTGGAAATCACGTAAGTAAAAATTTTTTATTTTGAATAATAAAAAGGGACTTAATAGGTCCCTTTTTTAATAGAACTTCTTCATTAGCAAGGTACCTACTGTTATTCCAATGATAGCAATGGCTAGCGCAAAATAGTAATTAAAACCTGATTTCACTAAGAAACTAAATAAAAATAAGAAAGGGATAACAGGCAAAATATACATTGTTGTTTCCTGTATAAGACTACTAATTAAAGATCGGTCTTTTGATTCCTCCCAAATTAATGTAAAAGACACAAAAAATATAATTGGCATTGCTAAAAGAATAGCTGCAAGAGTTGTATTTTTTTTACTCAATTCAGTTGCACCAATAATGACAACAAGGGCAATAATAATTTTTAATAAATAAAACATTGTGAACTAGACTAAAAATAAGAAATTTAATTCAAACTTACAATAAATTAATACCAAACTTTTTTAAAACAGAAACATAAACAATAAATAAAATAACTGTGAATCCAATTGACAACAATATGGCAGGCCAAAATGACCAATGCTTAATAATCCATGGAAAAAGAAGAAACATGGGAAGAGTTGGAAGTACATACCAGAAAGTATAGTAAGAATGATTGGCTATTTTTTCAGTGGATTGGTTTTCAAAAAATAACCAAAATAACACGCTGATTGTAACTAGAGGTAAAGCACTTGTAAGCGCACCAACTTTATCTGAAAACTTAGCAAGCTCTGATATAAGGACAATTAAACCTGCTGTAATAATATATTTGAGAACAATATATGACATCTCCTAATTTTAATCTAATTTTTAATCCAATGTACCTTTATTAGACTTAAGATAAATAAAGTAGGTTAAAATAACGTTTTATGTGTGATATAGAATAAATTATGCGCCCACCTATCCTCTCTAAATATCCAGTTGATAAGATAATAAGTAATTTTAAGTCATCAAAAGAAAAGGAAATGTGGATTGTTAGATTTATTCCACAAATTTTGAATAAACAAAAAATTAATGCAAATGCAATATCTGTTATGAAAAGGATAAGTTTATTAAGACTTGAGCCTTTAACAAATCAAGAGACAGATAAAATCAAAAAATTGATGGTGGAAATTGGAAGGGAAGATATCAAATGTGTGAGACAAACAGAAGCCAAACAAAAAAATGTTTTAATATTTTGTGGTCATGACGATGCCCCAGAATCAATTGATGGAATTGAAAGGTACATATATAGAATTATTCCAAATGCTAAACTAAAATTTGGTGTCGCAGATATGAATAGAGACCGTTGCTGTATTGTAAAAGATAAATATTGGGGGTCTGATAAAAAAAGACCGACGGGCATTTATTCTTTAGCAGACTTAGCTGTTGGAGATTGACCCTCTTTTCTATTCTTACTTCTTATTCTTTTCTGAGCATTTGAGCCGTTCTTAAAATTCTTTGTTGACTTAATAAAAGGTCTTTTCTTTCCACTACGGCGCTTTTTCTTTTTATGAACATCTGCCGTTGTTTTAGTAGGTTCCATTCCTTCGACAGTCTGTACGTTTATCTTTAACTTTGTAAATCGTTCAATTTTTCTCAAATGTTCCTTATCTGGATCATTTACAAAACTAATAGCAAAACCTTTTTTGTCAGCACGACCAGTTCTTCCAATTCGATGGACATAATCTTCAGCAAAGCGTGGTAGGTCATAATTAAATACATGAGTGATATGTTTAACATCTATCCCTCTAGATGCAAGGTCTGTTGCAACTAAAACTTTTATCCCATTTTTTTTAAACCGATTAATAGTTCTTGTTCGACTATTTTGAGTCATATCACCATGAAGTGCAGACGCTTTTATATCCTTATGGTATAAATCATCGGATAATTTATCAGCTAATCTTTTAGTCGCAGTAAATATAATTGCTTGATTAACATTATCTTGCGACAAGAAATGATCGAGTAGGTTGATTTTATGTGTTTGACTATCAACGTAATACAAAGTCTGTTCAATGTTTGTATGACCAATTGCTTGTGGCTCAATAGATATTTTTGTAGGTGATTTTAAGAACTCTTCAGCAATCTTTGATACATCAGGGTCCAACGTCGCTGAAAACATTAGCATTTGTTGTTCTTTATTTGTTGCATTGAAAATTTTTCTAATATCTGGCACAAAGCCCATATCTAGCATTTTATCTGCTTCATCTAAAACCATAATTTCAGTGTCATTAATCTTAACTTTTCTTTGCTTGTGAAGGTCAAGAAGCCTACCCGGTGTTGCAATGAGAATATCTACAGGTTTTGATAGCAATTTGTTTTGAAGTTGATATGACATTCCACCAGTTATGGTGACAGAAAATATTTTAAGATAACGAGAGTATGTTTTTATACTATCTGATATCTGATTAGCCAACTCACGGGTTGGTGAGATAATTAATATTCTTGGCCCTTTACCCTTTCGTTTTGTAGTGGTTAGATGATTTAAAATGGGTAAAACAAAAGCTGCTGTTTTACCTGTGCCTGTTTGAGCCGTTGCTAAAATGTGTTCTTTTTTTATGATGTGTGGGATGGATTTTTTTTGAATTGCAGTAGGCTCTTTGTATCCAGCCTCATGGATTGCTTTGAGTATTTCAGGAGCAAGGTTTAGGGTATCAAATGACAAAAAATTATCCTTAAGTGATGTCTATGAGAAGATTAGACCTAATGATAAATTATAGATAATCTTTACGAGTGCGAAGTATATAGGTAATTGAAAATAAAGTAAATTTTCAATCTTTTAATTATTTTTTATTTATGGAAGGACAGCATCAGATTTAAGTAATTTAAGTTTTTCATGAAGGGGTAGTGACTTAATTCTATACTCCTCTTTACTGGCTGAGCTTCTATTATGAAAAGAAGCTTTATAAACTAATTTAAAAGGACCACGTTGTTTTGTATACTTGGCACCCTTTTTTGTGCCATGTTCTTTTATTCGGCGATTAATATCTGTGGTTATTCCTGTATAAAACGTACCATCTGTACACTTTAAAATATAGACGCACCAACTATCTTTTGATAAGCGAGCTAATTCAGCTAATGTTTCAAGTCCACTCACATTGTAGTTAGCCATGTTGCAATTACCAGCTCAAAACCGCACGAAATCTGACCTCATTACTCCTTACTTTATCAATCGCATTGTTAATATCACTGAATTTAAAGTGCTCAACAATAGGTTTAATGTTATGTTGAACACAAAAGGTAAGCATTTTTTTAATATTTTTTGGGCTCCCTACAGGAGATCCAGATATAGAACGACGACCCGTCATTAAAGAGAACACTGAAGATTTAATAGGTTCTAAGACAGCTCCAACAAAATGAAGTCTCCCCCTTGGTTTTATAGTGTTTAAAAATAAATTCCAATCTAAGCTAACATTAACTGTTGATATCAGCAGATCAAATTTCGCACCCATATCTTTTAAGGCTACTTGATCAGTGGACGATACTACCTCATCAGCACCCATTGATTTGATTAGCCCATTTTTGTCTTGCGAGCTTGTAAAAGCTGTTACATGACAACCTAAGGCTTTATAAAAATTTATAGCTAAATGGCCAAGCCCCCCTATACCAATAATTCCTACTTTATGATTGGCATTAATTCCAAATTCAACTATGGGTGTAAATACGGTTATTCCGCCACATAATAAAGGACCTGCATCAGTTAGATTTAGCTTTAATGGAATGGGAATTACACTTGCTTCTTCAGCAACAACTTCTTCAGCAAAACCACCAAACTGACTAAACACAGTTTTCTTAGTGTTACTACAAAAATTATGATCACCTGCATGGCAATAATCACATTTATTACAATATCCTGAATGCCAACCTAACCCAACGCTGTCTCCAACTTTGTGCATTGTGATATAAGGAGTAGTCTCAATCACTTCGCCTATGATTTCATGACCTGCAATCATAGGATATGTAGATTTTCCCCAGCTATTATCTATTGCACTAATGTCACTATGGCATATGCCACAAGAGTGAACCTTAATTCGAACTTCATTTTGTTTTAATACTTCAGGTTCATATTCGTAGAGTTTAAGATTTTCTCCGGGATTTAATGCAGCGTAAGCTTTTACCATTAAGCAGTAGTCCTTAAATTATTATATTTAGTGAATTAATTATAGAATAATTTTTTTTATTTCATCAATATATTCAGGAAAATATTGGCTGATAATTTCAAGATTAAATTTTTTTAATATGGATTGATTTGATTCTCTTTTTAATAAAAACTCAAAAGAATGAGTAATAAGCTCAGTTTTTGTTAGTTTATTATTTGTGACATCTTGATGAAAACGGTCATTTAATAAAACTATATGTTCGGTTGCGAAATCCTTAGTGACAGAAACAGAAAATGAATTATTATCAATTGATTCAACTGAAATCATAGATTAACTTTTTTCACAATCACCTGAAAATGTTTCTACATACTGACCAAACCCCTTATTGCCTGCAATAAAGTCGGTGGCTGTATTATTTTTAAGATTAATTTCTAGGTTTCGGACATTTAAAAAATTCGATGAACATTTAATGAGCTCCTTAGACCAGACGCAGTCAATATTATTTAAATCTTGTAGCGAGCCGTCAATGAAATTAAAAGACATTGTTTTAACTTCCTCTTTTTTACCCGATGAACCCATTAATTCAAACGTTGCAATCCCCTTGCATTTAAAATTAGTAGTTTTATTTTCAGCAACAGTAAACGAATTGCCCGTAGAAATAATTACTAATATGAAGATCCATTTTATTTTTTTTGTCATTGTGTAAGTATCCTCAAACATTTTGGAAATTCTGTAGAGCCAATTTTAAAGCCAAGCTCCTCACATTTTTTTTTAGCAGCACTTCCAGATAACCTTTTAACAGATTTACCATCAATAGTAATTTCATCAGATGCTCTATTCGCAAAATTACACTGATAACTTACTATATCTTGTAATAATAAATCATCACCAGAATTATTTATACTATTTTGATCAAGCCCACCATATTGCGAACATGCTCTCATCATTTCAGAAGTTACACCATCTTCCCCGCTGAAATAAGTATCAACGGTTAGCCCACTATAATTATTGTGTGGTGCTGGAAGCTGTTCTTTTTTTGTCGACGCACAACCAAAGGAAAAGGTCATGAAAATTATGATAAATACCCAACTATAAAATCTCATATTACTTTAACTCCACTTAGACACACCCAACCATTATTTTTTAGGGTTTGTTCAAATTTAAACCAAGGCGCATAAATTTTTTTTATATGATTTTCCTGTGATTCAAGTATACCTGATAGGGCAATCTTGCCTTTTGGTGAACAGTAACTTGCTAATAATGGCGCTAAAACGGAGAGTGCACTAGATAAAATATTTGCAACTAATAGGTCGGCTTGGAACTTAAAGTCTTCATCTGTATTTAACCAATCGATATCGCATTCATTAACAGCTCCATTTTCTTTACTTGCAATAATAGCTTGGGGATCTATATCAACGCCTTTTACCACCTGAGCACCCAGTTTACAAGCAGCGATAGCTAAAATACCTGAGCCACATCCGTAATCTAGCACTTTTTTTTCTTTAGAAACATTATCAATAAGCCACTCTGTGCAAAGATGCGTTGTTGGATGAGCCCCTGTCCCAAAAGCTAAACCAGGATCTAAAATAATTTTAATTAGTTTTGGGTTATTTATTTGATGCCATGATGGAACAATATTAATTCTATTTTTAATACAAATGGGTTTAAATTGGGATTGTGATAATTTTACCCAATCTGTTTCAGAAACAGATTGGGTGATAAATTTAAAATCAATATCCTGAAAATTTGAGTCGAGCTCATCTTGAATATCTTTTATATCAACGGAATCGTCAAATAAGGCTTGAATTTGATTGGCGGCCCAAAATTTATTTGGCCCACTATGCGGCTCACCGAAGATTAACTCTTCATCACTGTTGTTTAGGTTTTTATCTTGAATAAATATGGACAATGCACCCCGGATTTCTAAAGCTTCACTTAATAGATCAATATCTTTTTCTTCTGCAAAAAAAGTTAAATTTATCCATGCCATTTTTATTAGGATTTGTTCTTAAGCTTATTTTCGAGGTAATGAATATTTACACCTCCATCCATGAAGCTACGATCATTCACTAGATCCCGATGAAGGGGCACATTTGTTTTAATGCCTTCTACAACAATTTCAGATAAAGCAATATCCATCCTAGCAAGTGCCTGATCTCTGGTCTCTCCATAAGTAATTAATTTTCCAACCATTGAGTCATAGTTTGAGGGGACCTTATATCCCCCATAAGCATGCGTATCGATTCTAACTCCGGGTCCTCCAGGAAGATGAAACCTAGAAATTGTGCCGGGAGAAGGCATAAAGTTATATGGATCTTCAGCATTTAGTCTGCACTCAATAGCATGACCTTGGTATCTGATATCCTTTTGGCGAAAACTTAGCTTTTCTCCAAAAGCAATTTTAATTTGTTCTTGCACCAAGTCTATATCCGTAATAAGTTCTGTAACGGTATGCTCTACTTGAAGTCTTGTATTCATTTCAATGAAATAAAATTCATCATTTTCATATAAAAATTCGAATGTACCTGCACCTCGATAATTTATCTTTTCACAAGCCGATGCACATCTAGCACCAATTTTATTCATTTGTTTTTCGCTAATACCAGGTGCGGGGGCCTCTTCAATAATTTTTTGATGACGTCTTTGAAGTGAACAATCTCTTGTTCCAAGGTGAATTGCTTTCCCATGTGAGTCAGCTAATATCTGAAATTCAACATGTCTAGGTTTTTCAAGGAATTTTTCCATATAAACGACAGGATTGCCGAAAGCTGCCTGTGCCTCATTCTTCGTCATTACTACAGAATTTAAAAGTGCCGCTTCAGTGTTAACTACTCGCATACCTCGCCCTCCACCACCACCGGCAGCTTTAATAATGACGGGGTAGCCAATTTTTTTTGCAATTTTTTTGATTTCATCACTATCTTCTGGGATTGCACCATCAGAACCTGGAACGCAAGGCACACCTGTTTTATTCATGGTCTCTTTTGCACTGACTTTATCTCCCATCATTCGGATTGTTTCGGGCCTTGGACCAATAAACGTAAAGCCACTTTTCTCTACCCGTTCAGCAAAATCTGCATTTTCTGATAGAAATCCATAACCAGGGTGTATAGCCTGTGCATCGGTAACTTCTGCTGCACTTATGATTGCTGGTATATTTAAATAGCTTAAGTTGGAAGGCGCTGGACCAATGCATACAGATTCGTCGGAAAGTTTTACATATTTGGCCTCAGCATCCGCCTCGGAATAAACAGTAACTGTTTTAATTCCCATGGCTCTGCAAGCCCTGAGGATTCTAAGGGCTATTTCGCCACGGTTGGCAATTAAAATTTTATCAAACATTGTATTTTTAGCTTATTTCGAAGAGTGGCTGACCATACTCAACAGGCTGACCATTCTCAATTAAAATTTTAGAAATGGTACCCTCTTTATCAGACTCTATTTCATTAAGAATTTTCATAGCCTCAATAATGCATAATGTCTCACCCTTTTTAACGGTTGATCCAATATCTATAAAAGGAGCCGAATCAGGAGACGCAGCTCTATAAAAGGTACCAACCATGGGCGAAGTAATAGAATTTTTATTATCTGTTGCTGCTGTTTCTGCCTTGTCTGAAGGTACCTCAGATTGTACTTGAGGTTGTTGATTTACTGTTGGTTGGATGGGTTGTTGAACATAATTAGCAGGTGGTAAAGAGGACCCCGTATTATTTTGACGACTAATTTTTACTTTTTCCTCACCTTCTGTCAGTTCAAGTTCAGATATATCTGATGCTTCAACTAAATCTATTAAGGTTTTTAACTTTCTTAAATCCATTTTTATTTACCTCGAAATTTATTCAGATTGATTTATATAATTAAGGGCTGCGATGTACCCTTCAGGCCCTAAGCCACTTATGACTCCAATAGCAACATCAGAAAAAAAAGAATTTTTTCTAAAAGCTTCACGTGCAAAAACATTTGAGAGATGGACCTCGATGAACTTTATTTTTTTGGCAACAAGACTATCTCTGATAGCGACTGAACTATGCGTGAAGGCAGCAGGATTAATGATAGTGAAGTCACTGGTTAGTAATTGAATTTTTTCAATTATTTCGGCTTCACTATTGCTTTGAAAAATATCAATTTCTATATTTAATTCGCTTGCTCGATTTTTAAGCATAGAATTAATATCTTCAAGAGTCATGCTTCCATAATGTTCGGGTTCTCTTTCACCAAGTAAGTTTAAATTTGGTCCGTGAATTACACTTATTTTCTTTTTTGACATAAATATTTCTTTATATATGTAACTTTTATTAGTCTATTTTGCCGAAATTAAGTCATTTTGTCTATATTTTAATAGATTTTAAGTGAATTTAGCTCCCAGCCTAATGAATGATTGAGTTTAATGCTTGATTTAATTGATTTAATTTAAGTCTTCCATAAAATGCTTTTTCAATCTTTTTCTCAGGGCTAATAATGACGCTAAAAGGTAAAACGCCCCGCTCATTACCAAGTGATTGTGATAGTTGAACTCCCTCGTTCTCAGCAATAAAAGATAAGTACTCAATGGGTATCTTTTTTGTAAATTTTTTAACAGATTCCAAATCATCTATAGCGATTGCAATGGTTTGGATGGTTTTATTTTTATGAGAAAATTCATTTAATTCAGGTATTTCCTCTCGACAAGGTGCACACCATGTTGCCCAAAAATTAATTAATAACCATTGACCCTCAAATTTGGAAAAAGAAATTATTTCACCAGAGTTATCCATAATATTAGCGTTAAATAGTGATGCGGTTGAGATATCGGTTGGATCAGAAATGATTAACTCGTCATGAAGATTATTTTTTTTCATAAGGTAACCTGAAAAACCAGCAACTATGGCAATAAATACGAGCAACAATATAAATTTAATATTTTTTTTCATTGATCCAATCCTATTTGTAATATTTTTTTGAAATCTTTCGGATTTTTAAAACCGATCGTTCTTATTTGTTTAACTTCATCACCAGAATTATTAAAAAATAGAATAGCAGGAGGGCCAAAAATGTTAAATCGTTTCATTAATGCCTTATCATTTTGGTTGTTCTTTGTTACGTCAGCTTTTAGAAGAATATATTGTTGCATCAAAGTACTCACTTCCTTATCAGTAAATGTAAACTTTTCAAATTCAAGACAGGCTACACACCAATCTGCATAAAAGTCGAGCATAATAGGTTTTTCTTTGTTAGAAGCAATTATATTGTTTAATTGGTCTAGTGAATTTATAGCTATAAACTCAGGTTTATAATCTAATGTTAATCTCATATCTTTTTCAATATAATTCTTAGCATGAAAAATATTAAACAAAAAGGAAATAAGTAACCCCAAAATTAAGACTATTTTAAAAATAGCTATTTTATTTTCAGTAAAAAATAAATAATAAAATATTGTGATTGTTAATAAGGTATTTAGAAGTAAATAGAAAACTACTTCGTCCAATAAAGGACGGATGATATAAATTGACATGCCAATCAATACAAACCCTATTAATTTTTTAACTTTCACCATCCAAATTCCAGGTTTTGGAAGAAACCTATTAGCAGAAAAACCAATGAGCAATAAAGGAACACTCATTCCAATGCTCATAATAAATAAAGAAAGGCCACCTAACAGCATATCATTTGCTTGGCTTATATATAAAATTGCTGCCGCTAAAGGGGGTGCAACACAGGGACTTAATATAAGTGCTGAAAACAAACCTAGAAAAAAGATATGTATGATATTTTTTTTATTTATTTTATTCAGAAGGTTTGATAGAAAATTATTTTCAGAAATATTAAAATGAAAAATGTCAAACATGGCAAGTGCAAAAATGAGAAATAAAAATCCATTGAATAGTAAGAAATAAATATTTTGTAAGCTAGAGGATAAAAAACTTCCTGTAATAGATGCGACAATGCCAAAAATAACATAAGTCGCAGATACACCTGCAACATAACTTAAAGTATAACGAATGGCATGATTCTTGTTTGATGATATGACGATGCTTGATAAAATTGGTACCATCGGCAGAACACAAGGTGTTAAGGATAATAATAACCCTGCAAGAAAAAAGCTTATTAAAATAATTAAGAAATTTCTGTCGTTAAGTGTTTCAACAAATGAGTCTGTTTCAGAAAGGTAATTTATATTCGACTGACCTTCCACATTAATAATATGAGTTGAAGGAGGATAACAAAGGCCTTTTTCACTACACCCTTGATAATCTATTTTAATTTTTTGATCAGTTAGTACCCGATCTTTGAGAAGAATAGTAATAATTTGTTTACCAAAATAAACTTCTTGCTTTCCAAAGAATTCGTCTTCTTTGATTTCCCCTTGAGTATATTTTGTTTCAATTGAAGTTGAAGGTTCTAAAGAAACTTTAAACTTGTCTTTGTAGGTGTAGTAACCGGGGGCATTATTAAGCTCTATTTTAATTAGTGATTTATTTTCATCGGGCAAAAGTTGAAATTGAAATGCTTCTTCAACAGGTAGAAAAGCCTCCTTTTCATCATAAAAACTAAAACCATCATTCGCAAATGATGAAAGGCTGAAAAAAAACAGAATAAAAACTAAATTAATATGTCTTAACATCTTTATAGAATAGTATTTCAAGCTTATAATTATCCGCAATTAAGACTAATTACTCAATGAATTTCATAACTTTAATTAAAACATGAGAAAAATAATTATAATTTTTTTAATTCTATTGCCTGGCCTAGAGTTAGCAGGGATTATTTATTTCTTTAATCTTTATGGCTGGTGGTTCTTATTGTATTTAATATTAATCGCTATTTTAGGCTGGCAATTAATTAGAGAAGAAAAGGCAAATGCATTAAGTAAATTAACAGGATTAATGTCAAAAGGTGGAAATCCTGCTGAAGCAATTATGGGGTCAGCAAAAAATTTTCTAGCAGGTATTTTATTCTTATTCCCTGGAGTAATAACGGATGTATTTGGTTTGTTAATTTTATTGCAAAGAGGAAAAGTCTCGGCTTTGAAAAAAGAACAAGCATATAAGTCTCATGAAGGTAAAACTCAAGATATTATTGAAGGTGAGTTTCACCGAGAGGATAAAAAAAATAATGACGACTTATAAAATTAAAATACAGTCGTCTGGAGAAGAGTTTGAAATTAAGCCAAGTCAAACAATACTAGAAGGGGCAATAGCAGCTGGAATTACGATTCCATATGGGTGTCAAGACGGCGCTTGTGGTTCTTGCAAAGGAAAAATAATATCTGGTAAATTTTTCTTAAACGACCATCAATCATCTGCTTTAACAGAATCTGATATCAAATTGGGAATGACGCTTTATTGTAAAACAATGGCACAAGAAGACTTGGTGATTGAACCAAATATTCCAGATACGTATGATGAATATTCGCCAAAAATTTACCCTGTAAGGGTAGAAAGTTTAGCAAATTTAAATCATGACGTAATGCAGATGTATCTTAAGTTACCTGCATCTGAAACACTAAAATTTAAAGCAGGTCAGTATATTGAATTTTTAATGGCCGATGGAAGTCGTCGAGCTTTTTCAATGGCAAATGCACCTCATGAATCAATGATTGAACTCCATTTAAGACTTATTGAAGGTGGAAAATTCACAAGTTTTGTTTTTAATGAAATGAAAGAAAAATCAATTCATAGAATCGAGGGTCCTATTGGGCAGTTCTATTTAAGAGCAAGTGATAAGCCTATAGTTTTTATTGCGGGCGGAACTGGATTTGCACCAATA
>Ga0233444_10003987_pt1 | contig 14340 bp, 15 predicted proteins | sample SI_124_October20_6_FD_182792 | JGI IMG/M metagenome (GOLD analysis project Ga0233444, IMG submission 182792) | Seawater microbial communities from Saanich Inlet, British Columbia, Canada - SI_124_October2016_10_MG | ecosystem: Environmental > Aquatic > Marine > Inlet | place: Canada: British...
ATAAAAGTAGATTTTGGGAAGAGAATTCTTTAGCAATATATTATCAAGGGTTTAAATTGGGTTATTTAAATAATTCTATAAATAAAGTAGTTCAAAAAATGATCAATAAATTTGGATACGTTCAAGTGATTTTGAAAAACAAACCTAAAGGAAATAATCCTTTTGATGGATTAGATGTTTTAATTGAGATTGGTTAATTATTTTGACAACCATACAGAAGGATTCACTGTATTTAATCCTTCTGCTAATATTCTCCATATTTCAAAATGAGCTTCTGAAATACCAGATTCTTTAGCAAGCAGTTTGCCCACCTTATCTTTGGTTTTAATGAGGTCTCCTTTTTTTACATAAACTTCCTGTAAATTAGCATAAACAGTCCTATACTCTCCGTGGCTTACCATCACCACTCTACCAGCTCCTGGAATTATAAGAACACTTGTTACTTTACCACCAAAAACAGCACGAACATTTGCATTTTTTGATGTAGTAATATCAATCCCATTATTATCTACTGTTGCTGTACTTACCAAGTGGTGTTGATGCTTCCCATATCTACTGGTAACTTCTCCTTTTTCTACAGGCCAAATTAACCGACCTTTGTTGTTGCTGAAATTTTTTGAAAGTGCTTTTCCCTCAGGTGTATAATCAAATTTTGATTTTTTCAATTTTTCTAAAGCTCTTATTTCTTTTTCAATAGCTTTTTTTACAGCTTTTGCAATTTCTTGTCTTTTTATATTGTTTTTTTCTAAATCTTCAGCTAAATTTTTTTCATTATTTTTAATTTTCTCTAAAGATATTATTTGGATATTTTTATCTTTTTGGTAATCTATCTTTTCTTGCTTTTTATTTTCTAAAAGAGATTTTTTTCTTTTAATTTCTTCAAAGTATTCTCCTTTTTTAATTTCTAGATTAATTTGTGTTTTTTTAATTCTATCTATTTGTTTTAAACGGTAGTCTTTGTAATACTGAATATATTTCATCCTGTGAAAAGCTTCTGAAAATGTAGAAGAAGAAATTATATAGAGAAATTTATAATTAGGATCTCTATTCTTAAAAGCATATAAAATCATTTTTCTGTATTCCTCTTTCAAGATTTTATCTGTATTAGTTAATGAGCTAATCTGCCTATTAATTTCTTTTATTTTTTCATCCATTTTCCTAAGTTGGAAACTGTAATTGTCAATTAGCTTCTGCCTATATTGAATTTGTTTGTTGACAATATTAATTTCACTAAGGGTAAGTTTTTTTGTGGCTCTAGTTTGATTGATAAGTTCTTTTGTGTGCTCAATTTTTTCTAATAATTTTTTTTCTTGTCTTTTAAGTAAATCACTTTTCTTTTGACCATAAAATAAAGAAGGAAGTAGCAAAGCTCCCACAATTAAAATATGTTTGATTGTTTTAATCATTAAATTTTATATACTGGTACTTATTGTCAATACTTTTAAAAGGAAATTTTTGGGGCAAGTTAAACTTTACATTTTTATAGTTGATTAAAAGATTATATGCTAGCTCTAAGTTGCTAATTATAAGTTCAATATCCATAGGAAAGTATTGATTATTTATTTTTTCCCAATTTTTATAGTTGATGTTAATTTCAGAATTGGAAGCTGGGAAAATTATATTTATTCTCTTACATTTAAAAGTAAATGGATCAATCCAAGATTGATAAATATAATCTGCTGATTTTTTAGTTTTGTTATTTGTAATTCTTTTGGTTTTTCTTTTTCTATGAGAAAGTAAATGGTACTCATTATTCTTTACTTGTAGAATAAATTTGTCTTCTAAATGTTTTAGGTAAGATTTTCCCATTAGTAAATCTTCAATTAAAGCATAGGGAATCGATAAATTTAAATCATTCTCTAGATTTGCAACAGAGCCTTTGAAAAATAATTTTTCAGGGTATTCGATGACCATTTTTACAGAATCTTTCTTGAACTCTCCTCGAAATATTCTTTTTTTAAATTTAGAAACATTGAGCCAAATTAAACTGTCTGTTTTAGATCTAATGTTTAGATCTATTTCTTGTGGGGCCTCACTATTTATAGTTATTGATGCATTTCCTCTAGCTTTTAACCATTGGATATCTAGCTCATATTCTTTAATTGAATCTAAAAGCTTTTTTTCATTAAGAACTTTTACCACTTTTCCCTCCTCAACATTTTTTATCATACTACATGAGGCAGAAATAACGACAGTAAAAAACCCTGCTAAAATATTATTCAATAAATTTATTTTCATTTATTTTTTGAATTAACTCTTTTGAATGCTCGCCAGTTGCTTTTGCTTTTTTCCAAAAAGTAATAGCTTTTTTCTTGTTATCTAATTTAAAAAGAACATCTCCATAATGTTCTAATATCTCACCAGACCTTTCTCCATCTTTAATAACAGCATTAAATAAAATTTGTTCAGCTTCTTCATATTCTCCTAATTGAAACATCACCCACCCATAAGTGTCCATATAGGTGGAATTATCAGGAAACTTATCTATTACTTTTAATATTAATTCTTTTGCTCTCTTTAGATTGACTTTTTCTATAGCCAAATAATAACTGTAATTATTTAATAGGTTAAAATTTTCAGGATTTAAAGCTAAAGACATTTCATAATAATCAAATGCTATTTTAAATTTTTTTATTCCATAGTATGAATCGCCAATTTGTTGATTAAAATCACTTTCTAAAAATGAGTTATTGAAAACCAAATCCTTTCCTTTTTTAAGATTTTCAATAGCACTTTCAAATTGTTTTTTTTGGTTCAAAGCAATTCCTAATGCTAAATAAAGAAATGGCTGATTTGGATGACTTTCTATTGCTTTTTTAGAGTCTTTAATAGTTGTTTCCAACTTGTTTCTTGAAAGAGTAGAAGAAATTAACTGAGTCCAGGCTTCAAATGGTAGTGGATTAATTTTTAGAGATTCTCTAATATAGAAACATGCAGTATCTTCTTTTCTTTGATGCATTTTTAAATTTCCTAAAAGAAGTAAGACCTCACTACTTTGAAAGTCTGATTTTAGATAGCTTTCCGCAAGTTTACATATTTGATTAATATTGTAAGGGCTTTTCTCATCGTAAGAAATCTGAAGAAGCATTTGTTTTTTTAGATTATTTTCAACTTCTAGTGATTCCATCACATATAGAAGTTCTTTATAGGCTTTAATAATTTCTCCATTTTTATAATGAAATTGAAATAATGAAAGTCTAACAAGACCATTCGAGGAATCAATCAACATCATTTTGTCCAATAAATTTTTGGATTCTTTAGGTTTGTTAATGTTTTGGTAGTACTCTGCTAATAGGCCTAGTCCTCTTATGTTCTCTGGACTAAAACCCACCAACTTTGTAAGTTCCTTTATTGCTTTCTTTTTATCTTTTAGGAACACATAAATTTGGTGCTTTTGTATAGATAAATCTTCACTAATACCAATCTTCTCTTCAATTTTATGAAGAACTTTTAAAGCCTTTTTGTAGTTATATCCGTTTAGATGTTCTTCAGTTAAAGAAAATAAGTAGGATATCTTATCAGGTTTTATTTCACTTAACTTGGAAAAGATTTCAGCACTTTTTTTATGGTTCGCATTTTCTTTATAGGCCAATGCTAAATTAGCTAGATACCATTCATTTCCTGGATCAATTACAGCTGCATTACTTGCATATTCCAAGGCTTTTTGAGGTTGATCAAGGTTTAAATAAATTCCAGAAAGTTCAAAATTAACAACACCACTTTTTGGATTTATCTCCAAACATTTTTTATATAAGGAATCTGCCAAATAAAAATCTCCGCTAACTTTTGCACCTGTTGCATCAATAAGACATTTAACAAATGTCCTATCATCTGAAATATTAACTTTTTGAGAACTTATTTTTTGAGTAAAAAATAGTGCTAAAAAAAAGTAGATAATGCTTAAATTTTTAATCATCAATTTTATAGAAAAATTATTTTTTACCTGTACTCCCAAATCCATCTTCTCCTCTTTGGCTAATCGAAATTTCAGTTGTTTCAATAAATTTTGGAACTTCGTATTTTGATAAAACCATTTGGGCTATTCTATCTCCATTATTTATTTCAAAATCTTCGTTTGAAAGGTTTACTAATAGTATTCCAATTTCTCCTCTGTAGTCAGAATCAATAGTTCCAGGGCTATTAATTACTGTAATTCCATTTTTAAAAGCAAGCCCGCTTCTTGGTCTTATTTGCACTTCATAACCAAAGGGAATTTCCATTTTAAGCCCTGTTGAAATCAATTTTCTTTCCATTGGTTTTAAGATTATTTTATTTTCAATAAAAGCTCTTATATCTGCACCTGCTGCTCCTTTTGTAGCAAGGCTAGGGGTTTTGTTATTTGAACTATTTACAATTTTTATTGAGATCATTAGTAGCTTATTTTTTAATTTTTATTTTTTTTGGTCTTTCTACAAAATATACTAAAACTAAGTAGCAAGTCAAAAGAAACACATGAAAACCATACTCTTCAACACTGTAATTAATAGAAGCATCAAAGTCTAAACTCAGCCAATAAATTAACCCTCCTGCTATGAAATAAAGAAATATTTTTTTTAGGTTGTAAGGAACTTTGTAGTGATATTGTCCAAAAAAATAGCTAATTATCATCATAGTACCATAACAAAATAAAGTTGCATAGGCCGAAGCTTCATATCCATAAATAGGAATGAATAGAAAGTTAATTAATAGAGTGATTAAAACACCAATAATTGAAATAACAGCTCCATAAATTGTTTTTTCAGAAAGTTTATACCAAATAGATAAGCTCGTATAAATTCCCAAACAAATGTTGGCACCAAGTAAGACCGGAACTACTTTTAATCCACTCCAGTATTCAGCGTTGGGAATGAAGTATTTAAAGAGATGTAAAAAAAGAGCCATTACTAAAAAAGTAAAAACAAGAACAACAACAAAATAATTCATGACTTTAGCCAGTGTGTCTTTGGAGTTTTTACTAGTTTCATTTTTAAAAAAGAAAGGCTCAGAAGCATACCTAAATGCCTGAATAAACATACTAACTATCATTGTTATTTTATAATTAGCTCCATAAATTCCGTTTTGGGAAAGTGCCATAGACAATGCTTGAGAACTGTTTTTTGCATCACCATTTTCTAAATATTGATTGAATAGAATAGATTTAAGCATTGCTCTATCCAAAGTCTCGTTTACTACATAAGCTAACCCAACTAAAAGCATTGGAGCTGCATAGCTAGTCATTTGTTTAAGTATGGTAAAGTCAAAAGTTCCCTTAAAACTCATTGTTGGCATTAAGACACCGAACTTTATCACACTTGCAATAAGATTAGAAATAAATACATAGCCAACTCCAATTTCTGGATTGTAAAGATTTTCAGTAATCCAGTTTTGATGTCCACTTTCATAAGCTTCTTTGCAATAAATAAGAAAAAATAAGTTTAGAAAAATATTAACCCCAACATTAAGAAGATTGACAAGAGCAAATTTCTTAGCTTTTTCTTGAAGTCTCAACTTTGCTAGAGGTATTGATGAAACAGCGTCTAAACTCACAATCAAACTAAACCAAATAATATATTCTTTATGGTTAGGATACTTTAGCCAATCTGCAATATTTTGAGAGAATATGGTGGCCATGGCCACAAAAATTGCTGAGGTGGTAATTAAGGAATATAAGGTATTGGAATATATATTTATTTTCCCTTGCTTATTGATTGTTGAAAATCTGAAAAATGCAGTCTCCATTCCATAAGTAAGAAAAACTACTAAAAATGCTACATAAGCATACATTTCAGTAATTATACCATACTGTTCGTTTGAGAACTGAAGTGCATATAGTGGGGTTAATAAAAAGTTTAAAAATCTCCCAATAATACTGCTTGTGCCGTAAATTGCTGTTTGATTAATTAATTTTCTAATTGAACTCAATTTTAAAAATTAGGTTTTCTCTTTTCTAAAAATGCACTGGTTCCTTCAATAAAATCTTCAGTTCCAAAACAACTACCAAAAGAATTTATTTCTACATCAAACCCGTTTAAATTAGAATTAAACCCTGCATTTATTGATTTAATTGCAGCAGATATTGCATTTGGTGAATTTTTAGCAATTTGATTAGCTAATTCTTTGCATCTTAAAATTAAGTCCTCTGGTTGAACAATATTATTTACCAAACGATAATTAAGCGCCTGATTTGCATCAATCATTCTTCCAGTTGTAATCATTTCCATCGCTTTACCTCTTCCAACTAATTGAGCCAGTCTTTGAGTCCCTCCATATCCTGGAATAAGCCCTAAACTAACCTCAGGCAATCCCATTTTAGCATTATTAGATGCTAGTCTTATATGACATGCCATTGCAAGTTCTAACCCCCCTCCTAAGGCAAATCCGTTGATTGCTGCGATGACTGGCTTTGGAAAGTTTTCAATAAAATCAAATAATTTTTTTTGCCCTTCTTTCGCAAGGTTTTTACCCTCTTCACTTGTGAATTTTGCAAATTCTTTGATATCAGCTCCTGCAACAAAAGCCTTTTCTCCCGATCCGGTTATAATTAAAGATTTTACATTTTTGTCATTTTTTATTTTTTCAAGCTCTTGATTTAGATTATCAATAAGTTGGTGATTTAGAGCATTAAGTTGCCGGGGTCTATTTAAAGTAAATAGTGCAATGCTACTTTCAATTTTCACAAGTAGGTTAGGTGCTTCCATAGTAAGATTATATATAAAAATAGGATATATTAATTTATAATTTGTAAAATAGGAATTCTTTTAGACCAGCCCTTTTATTTTTTGCTTAAAAACTTTGTCTTTAGTAAGTGAATACCCCAAATACCCAACCAATAAATGAAAATAAGGATAATAGATTCTTTAAAAATATTCCAGGTCAAGCTACCAAAAAAACCTGTCACAAAAATCACTTGATAACTTTTGAAGATAATTATTAGTAAAGAAAATAAGAGATTTAAATAAAGTTGTTTTTTATCCAAGCTAAGATAATTATTGAATATAAATTACTTTTTCAGTAGTAGTCATTTCTATAATATTTATAACCCCCACAAAGACCCCATTAACTTCAATGTCTAAAACTGCAAATCCGCCCTGGCCATCTTTATATCCATCGCTAAAGTCAAAGCTAGCAGTTCCATTGCTCAAAGTATTTTTAACAACATCATATAGTGGAACATTAGCACCATTTGAATTGTCAAAAAATAGACGGACACTAATGTTTTCAATTGGGCTATTTGTATTGTTATCCATAACTCTAATTATAGCAATAGTTTGGTCTGGCTTATAGCAAGAATTTAAAGATGAAAAACAAATTATTATACTTAAAATTATGAATATCCTATAATATGTGTTTAGCAAATTCATTTATTTATAGCTCCTTTGATGCATTTAAATTTAAGATAATTTTAAAATATTTTAGATTAATATCTAGTATTGTCTTAATTTGCAATATAGAAAAAATACAGGATTTAAATGTTTAGAGCTTTTAGAAATATATTTTTTGGAATTACAGCCTTTTTGGTTTTAAGTTGCTCAGTTTTTAAACCAAAGAATTCTGTTCCCAATGAAACTATGGTTGAAATGGTTACTTCTGAAGGAACTGTTATGCTAAAGCTTTATAACGAAACTCCACTACACAGAGATAATTTTAAAAAATTAGTACAGAGCAAGTTTTACGATGGGATAAAATTTCATAGAGTGATTAATGGGTTTATGGCTCAAGCAGGAGACCCCAATTCTAAGAAAGATGATTTTAAAGGACAATTAGGTCAAAATAGTCAAGGAGAAACAATTCCAGCAGAAATAAATCCTAAGTTATTTCACAAGAAAGGTGCTTTAGCTGCAGCTAGAATGGGGGACAACGTTAATCCAGAAAAAAAATCTAGTGGAAGCCAATTTTATATTGTACAAGGCAGAAAACTTTCCTTGAAACAACTTACCCAAATGGAGAGTAGTATTAATCAAAAAGTCAAGAATTACCAACAAACTGAAAACAATTTTCAATTTTCAGATACTGCAAAAAAAGTTTATCAAGAAATCGGAGGAACTCCCTTTTTAGATAATGGTTATACAGTTTTTGGAGAAATTACCAAAGGAATAGAAATAATAGATAAAATTTGTTCTGTTAAAACAGCTAGAGGTGATCAACCAATATCTGCAGTTACAATTTTATCAGCAAGAATTATTAAGTAGTATGTTTAAAGATATTGAAAAGATTAATCAAGAAATTGAAAAATTTCAAAGTAATTCAACTGAAGAACTAGAGCAGTTTAGAATTGCATTCCTAGGTAAAAAAGGAAAAATAACTTTATTATTCAGCGCTTTTAAGGAAGTTCCTGTAGATCAAAAAAAAGAATTTGGAAAACAATTAAATATTTTAAAAAACAAATGTCAAGAGAAGATAAACAGTTTAAAAACAAAATTATATTCTAACTCAAATAGCACTAAAAATAATACGGATTATACTATTCCAGGACAACCTATGAATTTTGGTTCTAGGCATCCAATTACTCTAATAAGTGATAGGATAACCAATATCTTTTCCCAAATAGGATTTTCAATTTCTGAAGGTCCAGAAATAGAAGATGATTGGCATAATTTTACTGCTCTTAATTTTCCAAACGAACACCCTGCAAGAGACATGCAGGACACTTTTTTTATCCAAGACGATATTGCTTTAAGAACTCATACCTCTTCAGTCCAAGTGAGAGTGATGGAAAATACCAGACCACCAATAAGAACTATTTCACCTGGAAGAGTCTATAGAAATGAAGCAATTTCAGCAAGAGCACATTGTTTTTTTCATCAGATTGAAGGTTTGTATATAGACAAAGATGTCTCTTTTGCAGACATGAAAAAAACTCTATTATATTTTACAAAATCTATGTTTGGTGACGAGGCAAAAATTAGACTTAGACCTTCTTATTTTCCATTCACTGAACCTTCTGCAGAAGTAGATGTTTCTTGCACGATTTGTAATGGGAAGGGTTGTAATGTCTGTAAATATTCAGGCTGGTTAGAAATTATGGGCTGTGGGATGGTAGATCCTAATGTTTTAGAAAATTGTAATATAGACCCAGAGGTCTACAGTGGATATGCATTTGGGATGGGGGTAGAACGAATAGCACAGTTAATTTACCAAGTAAATGACTTAAGATTATATTCTGAAAATGATTGGAGATTCCTAAAACAATTTAGTTCCGAAACTTTTTAGAAATCATTCTTGTGTTCCCAATTGTTGTTGTTCATGGATAATAGACAACATTTTAATAACTCTATACAACTTTCAACATCTTTTTTGTGAACCATCTCTATTACCTGATGAATATGTCTTGTCGGGATTGAAAATGCTCCAGCAATAGATCCGCCAGGAGTCATTCTTTGAATGCTAGCTGTGTCAGTTCCTCCTGCTGTGAGTATTTCATTTTGCCAAGAAATTTTATTTTCAGTTGCTATTTTTTTCATGAATTTTATCATTCTAGAATCGCAAATTGTACTAGCATCCATGATTTTTATTCCTACACCACTCCCTAAAGAAGTAATTTTCTCATGTTCACTTGCCCCAGGAACGTCATATGCAATAGTTGTATCTAATCCAAATCCAAAATCTGGTTTTATTTTCTGAGTAGCAACTTGTGCTCCTCTTATTCCTACTTCTTCTTGAACAGTGAAAACAGCATAAGTATCATAATCTGGGGTTTTTAATTTTTTTAATGTTTCAATGAGAATGAAAACAGCAATTCTATTATCCAAACTTTTACAATTTATACAATCTCCCATTTCAATAAGAGCTCTCTCTCTAGTTACAGAATCTCCAACAGAAATTATTTTCTCTACTTCTTTTAATTCTAAACCTAAATCTATGTAATAGTCATTAATTTTTGGAACCCTATTTTTTTCTTCAGTTGTCATTACGTGAATAGGTTTAGACCCCATCACTCCAATTACATCTTTTTCCCCGTGAACAATTACCCTTTGAGAAGTCAAAGTTTTTGGATCGAAACCACCAAGGGGATGAAACTTTAAGAATCCTTTCTTATCAATATGTGTTACGATAAATCCAATTTCGTCCATATGAGCCCCAATCATTACAGATTTGGAAGAGTCAACCCCTTTTTTTAAAGCAATTATATTTCCCATATTGTCAATTTCTATATGGTCAACATGATTCTTTATTTGTTTTAAAACTAAACTTCTAACTCTATTCTCAAAGCCAGGAGCTCCTGCTGTTTCACAAATTTCTTTAAGTAACTTAATATTGATCATGACTTAATCTATATAACTAAGCTTTAACATATTTGTTTTTCCATTTTCAAGAAGTGGGATACTTGCAGTATTGATAATTAAATCTCCACTTTCTGCATAACCTTCTGTTTTTAAAAGATGGGTTATATCTGCTATTGTGTGGTCTGTGCTTATTGCCTTATTGTAATAAAAAGTACTAACTCCCCAAACTAGGGACAAGGTACTTAGTAGTTTTTTATTACTAGAGAAAACAAAAATTTCAGACTTTGGTCTTTGACTAGAAATCTTGTAAGCAGTATATCCAGAATGTGTCATTGTGATAATTGCTTTTGCTTCAACTCGCTGGGCCAATCTACAGACATTAAAACATATGGAGTCGGTAATAAATCGTTCGTTGTTCTTTTTAGGTAGTGTTTCTTTCACATAAATATTGTCAAAATTATTTTCCACTTGATTGATAATTCTAGACATTATTTTAATTACTTCAATAGGATGTTTTCCTACAGAAGTTTCTCCACTTAACATTACTGCATCTGCTCCATCCATTACTGCATTGGCTACATCATTAACTTCAGCCCTATTTGGCGTAATATTGTCCATCATGCTTTCCATCATTTGGGTTGCAATAATTACTGGTTTTGCTAAATCTTGTGCCATAGAGACAATCTTTTTTTGGACTAAAGGAACCGATTCAAGTGGAATTTCCACACCTAAATCTCCTCTTGCAACCATTACGGCATCAGTTTCTACCAATATTCCATGGAGATCACTTACTGCTTCAGGTTTTTCAATCTTTGCAATAATCTTTGCATTTCCGTTGTGACTATTTATTAAATGTCTAAGCTCAATAACTTCCCTTGCAGATCTTACAAATGAAAATCCAATCCAGTCTACTTTTTGTTCTAAAGCTACTACCAAATCAGCTTTATCCTTAACTGTCAAACTTGAAATACTAATATTAGTATCAGGCAAATTGAGTCCCTTTTTAGAAAATAGTAATCCACCAGCAACTACTCTAGTTTTTACAGTGTCTTTCAAATTGGTTTCTACAATTTCTAAATGTATTTTCCCATCATCTAAAAGAACTTTTTCTCCTTTTTTTACATCTTTAGGAATCCTATCAATAAATATTTGAGCGGATTTTTTTAAATCTCTTTCTTCAAGAGTAGTTAAAATAAATTCTTGATTATTTTCAAGTAAAAGTCCTTTTTCAGGCATGTTGCCTATTCTTATTTTTGGACCTTGCAAGTCTGCCAGTATTGCAGAATGGGTCCCTAACTGCTCATCCACAGTTCGGATTTTTTTAATTGCATTAATATGGTCTTGATGAATACCATGAGAAAAATTAACTCTAAAGACGTTAACTCCTTCCTTAATCATTGCTTTTAATACTTCTTCACTAGATGTTGAAGGACCAACAGTTGCTACAATTTTTGTTCTCTTACTCATTTTAAAAAATTAGATTTTCTTTTGATTTTAATTGTTCTACCACTACAGAATGTGCCGTTAATATAAATGGAATTTTCCTAAGTTTCTTTAAATAATAATCGTAAGTTTTTTTTTCGTCAGATTTAACTAATAAAAAAAAATCAATATGAGATTTTTCAGGTATTAACCAACTTCGCTCGCATTTATTTCCAATTAAATAATATTCATTGGAATTAACATCATTTAAATATGAAAAAATTGGAAAATTTGCATTCGGTTTAGATTTCTTGTTGAAAATCAACTCAATATCTTTTCCAGATTTTGTAAGGTTTAAATTTAAAGTGCTATTTACCGCCCAACAAAGTCGATAATCTTTCTCATGGCAACAAATACCAATTAGATTAAAATCATACTCATATTCTTCCACTAAAAGATGTTTCATTCTAAATACTTTTCCATTAATAAATTTGAAACTTCAAAAAGAGTATTTTCTTGAAAACTATTAGCCATTAATTGAATACCAAAAGGAAGATTATTACTGTGAGTTCCAATTGGCAAAGAAATTGCTGGAGCTCCAGTTATATTAGCATGAACAGTAAATATATCTTGTAAATACATTTTTATAGGATCCTTTATTTCTCCAATATTAAAAGCTGTAGAAGGTGCTGTAGGAAGAATAAGAACATCATTATTTTTTAGCATTTCTTCAGTTTTAGTTTTAATTAATCTTCGAACTTTTTGAGCCTTTGTAAAATACGCATCGTAATACCCAGAACTAAGGACAAAATTTCCCAGCATAATACGTCGTTTAACTTCTATTCCAAATCCTTCAGATCTTGAATTTTCATAGGTGGAATTTATATCCTCGGAATTATTAGACCTAAAACCAAAATGTGCACCATCATATCTTGCTAAATTAGAGCTTGCTTCTGCAGTAGTTAGAACATAATAAGTTGGCACAAGATATTTTAAAAAAGGGAACTTTAAAATTTCTACTTTATGCCCATCCTCTTTTAAATTTTCAATAACAGACATTAATTTATTCTTGATTTCGATATCTAGGCCTTCAAATTTCAAATATTCATCAGGTATTCCAAAGTTGAATTTTTTATTATATAATTTAATTTTTTTATTAATTGGCTTTTGGGAAGAAACAGTACTATCAAATTCATCGCTTCCTCCCATAACATGAATAAGAATATTTGCATCTTGGATTGTTTTAGAAAAAACACCAATTTGATCAAAACTTGAGCCATATGCTATTAATCCATTTCTAGAAATTCTACCATAGGTAGGTTTCATGCCAATTACTCCACAGAAAGAAGCTGGCTGTCTAATAGAACCCCCGGTATCAGATCCTAAAGCTATATTACAAAGACCCTCAGCCACAGCCGCCGCAGAACCTCCAGAAGAACCACCCGGAACTTTTTTATCATCTTTTGGGTTTTTAACTGGACCGTAAATACTATTCTCGTTAGAACTTCCCATAGCAAATTCATCGCAGTTAAGTCTTCCTAAAATTATAGCATCTTCATTTAGTATTTTTTCAACAGCTGTTGCAGAAAATAAGGATTTGAATCCCTCTAGCATCTTGGAAGATGCAGTCAAATTGTGATCTTTGAAGCAGATATTGTCTTTAAGCCCTACAAATATTCCAGCTAAAAGGCCAAAATTATTAGCTATTATTTTTTTTTGAATCTCTTCAGCTTTTGACAAGGCTTCTTCTTCGAAGACTTCTATATATGCGTTACTGGTGGAAGATTTTATTCTATTAATATATTCTTGGCAGATTTGGACTAAGGAGATTTCCTTTTTAATTATTTTTTCCTGAATGTCTGCTAAAGACTCTGGTATATTCAATTTTTTTAATCTTTATTTTCAGATTCTTCTTCGTTTTTAGTAGCTTCTTTAAATTCTTTAACCCCTTTACCTAAGCCTCTCATAAGTTCTGGAATTTTTTTCCCTCCAAAAAGTAAAAGCACAACAATTAATATTATAATTATCTGAGGGGGGCCTATTATACCTAAAAAAATTGTATTCATCTTAATTCTATTTCAATCAAATTTACGAAATGTTTTTGTTAAAATCTAAACCCAACTACAGCAGAAACACATCCAAAGACTTCTGCGGGTTCATTAAGTTTGTCTGTTAAATTGTTTTCCGGAGCTATCAATGATATTATTAGCTGTTGGGTGGCACTTACTTTAAAGTCAAAAGAATTATTTCCATTACTGTGATTGTCATAAAGTAGTTGTCTTTTAGAATTTCTAATAGTCATGTGAATATTTCCTAAAGTTGAGTCAGAGCAAATTGATATTCTGTAATCTTGATTTTCGTAAAATGTAGTAATACATTGCTGTTTTTTCCCAGGGGTTAATACAAAACTAATATCTTGACCAGAAGAGAGGAACCCCTCTCCAATATTTCTAGTACACTGTTTGGAAAAACTTTTACATTGCGCATTAAAAGTTAGACTAAAAATTAAAAACGAAAATATGGATATGTATTTCATAAAAAATCTATTATTCAAAATTAAGGTTAAAATTTAATATTCTGCTATTTTTTTGTTTTACTTACTTTTTTAGCCTCATTTTCAATCTATTAAATGTATTAAAATACTCTAAAAAAGGTATTGGAAATCATTTTTTTTTGATAGGTCAAAAAAAAACATCAATCTGATGTTTAATCTTTC
>Ga0233444_10003990_pt1 | contig 14336 bp, 11 predicted proteins | sample SI_124_October20_6_FD_182792 | JGI IMG/M metagenome (GOLD analysis project Ga0233444, IMG submission 182792) | Seawater microbial communities from Saanich Inlet, British Columbia, Canada - SI_124_October2016_10_MG | ecosystem: Environmental > Aquatic > Marine > Inlet | place: Canada: British...
CTCAGCATCGTTCCCGACCCAGCAGAACCGGTTGTTGAAGAAGGCATTCAAGGCCCTGATTGGATCGCAACTGACCCATGAAGAAACTGCCTCCTCTAGAGCAAGGAGGGAAAAACATAGTACATGTGTCTTGATTCGAAGGCGTCATGAGCGATGATGAAGAGATTCAGACACCACCTGCTTCTATTGAAATTGGTACGCTTTCATTCACGGGAGAATCTGCCCCTGAGAAAGAAACTGAGTCAACTGCAGTTGTTGAGGAAAAAACCGACACTTCGTCTGTCGTTTCGAAACCTGATGACAAACCAGTCGTCATGCAACCGCTTTCGAAGGAAGCCAATGATGCCTATACGACGTACATCGAGATCAAAAATACAAAACCCTCGGATAGAGATGCCTATGCCGGTATTGCTGTAATCATAGGTGGAATTTTACTTGGAGCCCTTATATTCGAAGACGATTATGAATTTGCCGCTTTGTGTTGCTTTGGAGGTTGTATTATCGGAACCATACTCATTATCGTCGCCTCAACTGTGCAAGATAAATGGAAGAAGGAAAAGAACCAAAAGCTGGAAGATGCCTTAGTAAAGGCTGGTATTCCCGACATCCCTCGACAAAATCAAAAGCCGCTAGGAATCTCATTACTGGTCATAGGCTTCTGTGCCCTGTTTATGGCTGATTTTTTCTATTACAACTACATCGCTGAAACGGTAGTGTGCTTTGGTGGACTTGCTTTATTACTTGCAGGAGGAATCATCCTGGCAAATACAGAGAGCCAAAACAAAAAGGCTATGGAAAAGCGGGTAGCTATTCTTGAGGAAAAACGCGGGTTAAACTGAAGGTTTCACGAGAACACAAATGTCGGCTCGTGGGGTCAAAAACACGTTCAAGGCGAACCACGATACAATCAACGGTTTCACGCCCTTGGGCATTGAAGTAAAGTGGACGTTGCGGTTCACTCGCCGACTCGCTCGATAACACGAACGTGGTCTCCACGCATGTTAAGCGTCATTGGAATGACTTGTTCGTACAATTCCATGCTGACTTCTTCCTTGGACTCAGCAACACTGGTAATGCGCGCTTTTTCGCCCTTGAATGCTCCAGTAACGATTTCAACGATACAACCGACTTCAATTCCGCTGGTAACAGCCTTTGGAATGAGGTAAGGAAGAATGTCTTGAAGCGGTGCTTCGCCCGGAAGTACGTTCTTTGCGTTCTTGAGTGGGCTTTGGTTGAGTCCACGACGAGCAGAGGGGTCACGACCACCAGAGCGTCCAATGAGTTTCTCAACGTGATGTTGAGCGCTGGATTCTACGAACACATAGCCACGCATTGCGGTTGGGTGAAGAATCGACATGATTTCTCCGTTAAGCGAAGTCATTGAACCGCTGCCGTGAAGACGAGCGTGCATCTCATCTGCTACACGTTGCTCGGAGTTGATGGCTGTCTTGACGATGTAGAGGAAGGCTCCGACACTACCGTACATTTCACGGAACAGGCCGTCTGCGTTTTCCATGTCAATGTCCGAGAAGATGCACTTGAATTCCTTGATGTTCCCTGGGTCAATCCACTCTGCATGCGTGTAGATGCCGGCAGGTTCCACTGCATCGGTATCGGCAACAACGAGGACAGGTATCACATCAACAAGGGAGCGTCCCATGTCAATTCCACGCTCAGGTCCTGAGCCGTGATAGTGGAGGGATTCTACAGGAATCCCGGTAGATGAAGCAACTCGTTCGAGGACTTCTTCAGGTGTGGCTCCGACTCCCCAAACTCCGTCCCAAAGGCCGGAAAAGTATTCGGATTGCTCCGATCTCTTCAGCAAGAGTAATTTTTCTTCAAATCGAACAAATGCAACGAAAGCTTCTGACATAATTTTCACTCCAATCAGTTTCCGATGCCGAAGACATCGTGAATCAACCACGGCAGGAAGTTATCCATAACCACGAGAATACCAAAGCCAATGGCACCCAAAACGAAGAGTCCGATACCGCAGATAATTGAGGTTTGTCGGAATTCTTGCTTCGACGGTTTACGAGCCATGCGGATAATACGAGCCCAGGAGCCACGGGTGATCTTACGGAATTGAGCTTCAATCCTGTCTTGTTGCTCTTGTACCTTCATCTCGAAGGACTTGGACGCGGTTGATTCATCAGACATGGTCTAACCTCAGCCTTCCGACCCACTAACCCCCCCAATATAACGACTCCGCAGTCAAAAGGCAGGGAACCAGCCCTGATAATGCGTCAATTTCCGGCAGAAACAGGCCTATGACGAGAAAACCTTCATTCAATTTGATGGGAGGGTTGATGTGGGGCAAGCGCTTCATTTGCAGATGATGGCGTCCCCTAATCCCTACGACGTATTGGGTGTCAATCGCAACGCAAGCGATGGTGAAATCAAACGCTCTTTTCGTAAACTTGCTCGGAAACATCACCCTGACCGTAATCATGGCGACGCTAAATCCGAAGCGAAATTCAAAGAAGTTCAGGCTGCTTACGATTCTATTGGAACCGCAGAGGCTCGTCGGGAACACGACCAGCAGGAGCAAATGGCAAACATGTTTGGCGGAAGGGGCCGTGGTAGCCCTGGAATGAACTTCGGGGGTGGCGGCATGGGCGGCATGGGCGGCATGGATGACCTCCTTGGACAGATGTTCGGCGGCGGCATGGGCGGCATGGGTGGACGACAGCGGCAACAACGCCAACAACCCAAAGCAAAAGCAGCAACCATCAATGTCGGACTTGACCTAACGGTTGAGCAGGGGTTGGAAGGCGGTCAATTCGAATTCTCTTTCAAGCGATTTAAGCAACAAGGAACGAGCATGGAAACCAAACGGGTCACCATGAAGCTACGCCTTGATGCGGGCGTAGCCCACGGTACGACCAAGACCGTCAAAGGGCAGGGTCATGACCACCCAGAAGGCGAACGAGGCGATGTTGTCGTCACGGTCCGAATTGATGCTGGAGAAGAGTACCGCTGGGAGGATGAGGTCTTGGTTCAAGACGTTCCCGTTCCGTATTCGGTGCTGATGCTTGGTGGGAAAGTGAAGGTGAGGCTCCCCTCCGGCAAAGAAGGGCGATTAACCGTGGAACCGTTCACCCAAGTAGGCGACCGACGAAGGATGAGCAAGGCTGGCTACAATGGAAGTGACCTAGAACTTGAATTTACACTGGTTGAACATGAGGCTTTGACTAACGAGCAAAAAGACGCTCTAGACGGACTTAACAAACTCGGATTGTAACGTCGTTGACTTCATGACGGGTGAGCATAACCAACTGTCATGGCGGGCGGTCAAAGGCGGAAAGGAAAGGGTTCTTCGCGCCCTAATCGCCAAAACAAGAACAAGGGGCCAAAGGCTCCCGAAGATGAACGCTTGTGGCGACGAGTCACCCAGCACTTCTCTGAACCAGAGGATTGGGGTCGTGCTTGGTCCAATGCGGAGGTGGTTGAATTTCTCACCGTCAAGGAACGGATGGAAGCCCAATTTTCCAGCGATGAAAAGGCAGGAAGAGCGTTTCAAAGCAAAATTGAGGAAAGCCTTGCCTTTGCCCGAAAACGACAGGAACGAATTGTTTCTGTTGAAGGCAAAACCATGCGCTTTAGACGCCCTGCAGAAATTGATACCTTGGTCGCATCTGTTCGCAAATGGAAGGACTTCATGAGTCGCCATGCAGGCAAAGGCTCTGTTCCTCTTACGGGTTTACCTCGCCTTGCCGAAGATGGGACTGGAAACGATGAGGACCTGATTCTTTACGCTCTACTGGAAGATGTTTGGCAGGCGTTATTACTCAACGAACCACTTCCAAAAGCCTTCGCACTCGACGGCTCGGGCGTTCGGACCTGGGAGGGTTATGACCTCGTGCGTGAAGCCAAGCGTTGTGCTGAACGACGCTCTGGACTCCGATTCCGAGACAATGAACCCGCTATGGCCTTGCTGTTGTTAACCAGCGGTCGTTGGACCGTTCGCGAATTGTTGCAAAACCGACTTCTCGCACGAAGAAGAGATGGCGTAAATCCATTTCCTGACACCTATGACGCAGGTCTTGTTGACCACGCTGACCACCTCGCCGAAGTTGACGGTGACGGCGAAGTTGCTGAGGGACGAACCGACCTTCGTCATCTTCCATTCGTGACCATTGACCCACCCGATGCAAAGGATTTCGACGATGCCGTATGCTTGATAGAGGAAGGGAACAAACGTACACTTTGGGTCGCTATCGCTGATGTTGCCCACTACGTTCGCGTCAATACTGCACTTGACCGTGCCGCTCGTGCAAGAGCGACTTCTGTTTATCTCCCGCATACCGTCTTGCCGATGTTACCGCCGCGCCTTGCTGACCATTTGTGTTCTCTCCGGGCTGACGTTGACCGTCTTTCTATGGTCATCAGTATGGAATTGAACACTGACAATGAAATCATCAACACGCAGGCCTACGAGGCCGTGATTCATGTCAAGTCAAACATTGCCTACGGTGACGTGCTTCAAACCAACGAATACGACACAATGTTGGCGTTGGCTGAATACTGGCAGAGCAAAGAGATTCGTTTGGACCTGAACAATTCCGAATTACGACCTCGCCTCCACGGCGATGAAACGATCGCTGTTGAAGTCAAATGGCCAAACGACGCAACCCGCATGATCGAATCGTTCATGGTCGCCACCAATGCCGCCGTTGGCCATCTTTTAGGGGCCAAGGGGGCGCCACTGCCTTGGCGTTGTCACGCACCCCCTGACCGCCCTGAAGTTGAGGGTTTGAATGCAAAATTAAGCGCCATGGACATCCCGATTGAACTGCCCATGCCGAGTTCGCGCAAACATGGTGAAAGTGACGCCCATGAACTATCGAATATTTTGGGCGACTGGGCCAATCTTGGCTCGGGAGAAATTGACCTTTCTGGGATAGAGGATACCACTGATGATGTCCCCGATTATTTGTCTACAGTCATTGACCCCGAAGCAAGAGACAACATTCTCATCTCATTACGCCAAGCACAACAAGCGGCGAGTTCACTGACCGAATCCACACGGAGAGTCGTCGACCAAGGATTGTTTCAACTCATGCAGCGAGCTGTTTACAGCGAAGAAAACGGTGGCCATTTTGGTCTGAACTTGGATGCGTACGTTCACTTCACCTCACCGATTCGCCGATATCCGGACCTGATGGCTCACCGTCAACTCAAATCCCTGATTCACGGCCAAGAGTGGGTCCATTCTCATGAAGAGACCGCTGAACTCGCCATGCATTGTTCAGAACAAGGTTTGGTCGCAAAGCGACTGGAATGGGAACTTGTATCCAATACCTACCACATTCACCTCATGCGTGGAGGGTCCATCGGAGATTCGAATGAACCCGCACCGACATCCTACAATGCTCGGGTTGTCGGTTTGAAAGCGCCATGGGTCTTCCTTGACCTGGGTGATGATGGTGCGGTTTCAGGACGTATGCATCTTGCTCAACTCGGTGGAAAACAACGACTTGTGGTTGATGAATTCGGACTTGAAGTGACAACTGCTGAACCTGACCATTCGGGAAACACTCCCGTCATCTTGCAACTTGGACAACGATTTGCCTGTCGCTTGCGAGGATTGGACGTTTGGTCTGGGTCACTTGACCTTGCGCCGATTTAAGCCTCTTCAAGAATCATGTTGACGTGATGTTCAGCCTTAGAAATCTCGTTAGATTCGCCCGCTGCAATCAACTTCTTGGTGCCCATGAAGAGAATAAAAACACCCAAGGGCAAGAACACAAACACTGCATTGTCTTCAAGCCAGTCTGAAATCAAAATCAGGAACCATATGAAGGCCATCACGAAAAATATCCCGCCTGTAAACGAGCTGGGTTCAGTGAGAGATGTCTTGAATCTGTCAGCATCGAACTTCCATCCGAACATCTGCAATCCCATTACACCATGAATCATGAAGGCCAACAGCCAAGCCAATTCAAAATCGCCGAACAGGAAATCCACATGATGGACATCCATGTAATCTGAAATGCTAAATGCCAACGCTAACGGCATTCCCGTGTAAAATACCATGACCGCCGTGACCCCTGGCCAAGCTTTGTTGACCGTTGTTCCAGCGTAGGTTTTGGAGCCAAACCGTTGAGGAGCGACTTCCATCCAAATCATCCAAGCCACCAAATGGAATGAGAAATAAATTAACCATGCTGTTTCATAGAAGAGGCTGAAGGCTTCGTCAAAGGATTCCACTAAGAACCAAGCACAAACGGCTGCAGCAAAGGCGTTGAAGGTCGCTTGGACGGCCATTGAAGGCTTTCTATTACCATCGTCCCACTCCATGAAAAGTTCTCTCAGAAGAACTCCAAGAACCAAGGTTGCGCACAAGAAAGCGGCGGTATCGTCCTGGGCACCAAGGGCGAAAAAGAACGGGAAGGCACCCATGATCCATGTCGCAGCATAGGTGACGCGAGCGTCCAACTCGCGCGCTTTTCGGGCTGAATATACGGCAAGTGCAAGCAAAGGAAGCCAAAGGCCGCTGTTAAACGGCCCAAAGTCACTGTTCCAATCGCGGCCGCCTGGCCCCTCAACGAACATGATCCAAGCCATCAGGGCACTTACGCTGAAAATGATGATTCGTGCTTCATTCAGAAAGATCTCAGCTTTACCGGAATAGTGTCTTCGAAACGAAACCCATGAAGCGATAGCGAGAAGACCAAAACCAACGGACATCAACCATTCCTCGGCGTCCACGATAGCGTCGAAGTTCTCGCTGAGCAACAATGAAAGAAAGCCCACTCCAAAGAGAATCATGGTGGCTCCAGTCGCAGCAGCAGTGCCCAAAGCAATGCGCATAGCATGGTCTGCAAGTATGAATCCCGTGGCCTCTTCATGGCCTGATGCAGACACACCAACCCCCGGTGCTTGTGATGACTCAACCTTTCTTATTTGGCCGACAACTAAAGTCTGAGGTCGCTGTTCTTCAAAGGTTTTGATGCTCTCATAGGATCTGGAATCCAAACGCCCTGCATCCACATGAAACGAGAGTCGTTCCACAAATTCAGAAGAATCCATGAATTCAACTTATTCCACCTCCGCTTAATTATTTCCCCTCCAAAAATAACATAATTGGAGTATTTTTATTTTTGTAATCAATACTAGCCTTTTTAATGACTACAATAAACCCAATGGCATGGCCCGTATTACTGCCGAACGTTGCGAGTGCAATTGCAAAATGAAGCGACTCTACACACGCGCTGAAGGTGGAAAGGGTTGGGACGGCGTCGGATGGATGTGCGGTTGTGGTTGTGGTTGCGTCACTCTCGATGAAGGAGCATGGCAACTGATGTCCTGTTGTAGCGCAGAGGTTGAGCCCAATGCGTGAATTAACTCTGCAAGTCACCGGAATGAACTGCGGTGCGTGTGTCGCCTCCGTTGAAAAGGCGGTTTCCAGCCTTGATGTTGTCGCATCTGTGGCCGTCAATCTCCCTCTTGAAAAGGCAAGAATCGTGCTGACTCAAGCTGCTGACACCAATGCAAGAGAACAATGCATTGCGGCCATAATTAGTGCCGGTTTCAAAGCCACGGACTTAACCCCTGCACCTCAACTTCGTGAACAAAACAAGACCGCTCTTCACGCCAAATCTTGGAAGGTTTCCGTCGCCTTTCTCCTCAGTGTCCCTGTATTCATTCTCTCAATGGTGCTGGATGATTTTGGAACCTATAAGGGCGTGAACACCCGTCTTTTCCTCGCCTTTTTTGCTGCCCTTCCCGTTTATATTTGGTCGGGGGCAGAATTTCATCGGAACGCATGGGCTTCGCTTCGCCGAGGAACTGCGAATATGGATGTTCTTGTTCATCTTGGGACGACCGTTGCAATGCTTTGGTCTAGCGTAGTGACCTTTGCTCCACTCTTCTCATTCAGTCCAGATTTCATCCTCCAATCAACGCATGTCTTCTTTGATGGAGCAGCATTCATCATCACCTTCGTTTTGCTTGGAAATTATTTGGAAGCGAAGGCCAAACTCAAGGCGACTGACGCTGTTCATCACCTCATGGAAATGCAACCCGATGAAGCATGGGTTGTTCTGGAAACCGGCGGTACCGAAGCACAACAGGTAGGAGATATCCCAAAGAACACCCTCATCAAAATCCTCGCTGGCGAGACCGTTCCTCTCGACGGTTGCATTGAGAAACATACGGCACTCGTTGACGAATCGAGTATGACTGGAGAATCCTATCCGGTTCGCAAAGGTGAGGGTGATGAAGTGGTTGCTGGAACGGTGGTTCTTGACGGTACGCTCTTTGTTCGAACCACAGCATTGGTCGGTGATACGATGCTCGCAAAGGTCATTCAATTGGTTGATGAAGCGCAATTGGGTAAAGCCCCGATTCAGCGTTTGGTAGACCGAGTAGCAAGCGTATTTGTTCCTGTAGTCGTGATTGCTGCGATTGGGGCCGCTACGATCTGGTGGTTCTTTGCAGAATCACTGGCTCCTACTTCCAATATGGAACCGATAGAAATGGCTGTGATGGTGCTGGTCTCAACCCTTGTTATCGCCTGCCCGTGTGCTTTGGGTTTGGCGACACCGACCGCTCTGGTGGTAGGGACGGGAAGAGGTGCAGCATACGGATTGCTCATCAAAGGAATCGAAGCTTTAGAACGAGCTCACGCAACCTCAGTGGTCGTTCTTGACAAAACTGGAACCATCACTGCAGGCACCCCGCGAGTGAGCCATATCGAATTATTGGACAGTGACGTACGAGAATTGCTTGGAATCGCTTCTGCATTGGAACTTGAATCGACCCATCCACTCGCTTCTGCAGTTCACACCTCGTGGTCTAACGTCACGGATAAACGACCTCTTGTTCATGATGTACGAACCTTGCCTGGACAGGGTTTGGTCGGAGCGCTTGATGGAGAGCCTGTGGCGATTGGAACCTATGAATTGATGGAAGCGCTTGTTCATGAATTGCCTGAAGACTTGGAGCAGAACGTGAAGAAACGAGCGAAGCGTGGCGTGACGATCATGCTGGTATCGAAAGGTCAACGCTTGCTGGGATGGATTGAGGCGAGCGACAGAATTCGTGAGACCTCTGCTCCTGCTATCAAACGGCTCAAGCAATCTGGAATCTCTGTCATCATGCTTACCGGGGACAGAGAAGAAACAGCCTTGACGGTTGGTGAAGCGGTGGGTATTGAGACCATTGTTGCGGGTGTAAAACCAGATGAAAAAGCCGAGCATATCCGTGAATTACAGCAACAAAACGAAGTCGTCGCAATGGTAGGAGATGGGATTAACGACGCTGCTGCTCTCACGCTTTCAGATGTTGGTTTGGCAATGGGTGCAGGAAGTCAAATTGCTTTGGAAAGTGCTGATATTGTTCTGGTTAGAAACGATTTGGCAGATGCTGTAGCGGCGTTAGAACTTGGCCGAGCCACGATGACGAGAATACGAACCAACCTTGTCTGGGCTTTCGCCTACAATATCATCGGAATACCTCTCGCCATGGGACTGTTGTATCCGTGGACCGGGTGGTTGCTCCCACCGGCATTTGCTGCCGCAGCAATGTCGCTTTCTTCCGTGAGCGTGGTGAGCAATTCCTTGCTGTTGCGTTGGTGGCAGCCCTCAAGCGCCCTTCGTTGAGCCTAGAACGAACTCCTCCTGATAGCTTCAGCACTGCGAATCGCATCAGATGGTGGGTGGATGGAAGAGCGACGGTTTGAAATCCGCGAGGCGCGGCCATCAGTTTGCGCGGGGGTCGCCCAGCTTGGTCAACGGCGGTGGGTTTAGGTCCCATTCCTTATCGGTTCGCAGGTTCGAATCCTGCCCCCCGCATCTGTTTCAACAAGGCAGGTGAGAACCATGTTCACGCAAGTGAACAAAGGTGAGAATCCTGCCCCCCGCATCTGTTTCAACAAGGCAGGTGAGAACCATGGAGCAATGTTTCATCTATGGGTAAAGCCAACTGATTTGAGTAGTTTGAAATGTGCCTCAAATTTCAGTAGAATAAACTCTAGCCGATGTCTTATATCGGCATATCATTGATGTGCAAGTGAAGCCTCCATGAATCATGGACGAGGACGTAGACAAGAATTTTCACGAGACCATCAGCAAGGTTGTCTGGGGAGTGCTTTATTTCATTAGTTTCTTAATGGCAGGACTAACGATTCTCGAGATCCTCGTATCCCTCTTCTAAGCAAACCCACACCACTCGGATGGAATCAAAGGTTCCGGATAGAGAATTCTTTGAAGTTCAAATTTTGAAGAGATGATCAGGTTCAGCCCACTCTTAGTTATCCTTCATGACAAAAGGAAACCATCCGAAATGAACGAGTATTGCTATGAGGTTGCAGAAATAAAGCAGCGCATTCAGAAATCGTAAGAACGAATCTAAATTGACGGTAAACTGACTTTTTAGCGTGGGAGTAATTTATCTGCGGAGGTGTCTTTCAAACACTATGGCCCTCAATCAAAAATCCAAGACATTTGTTATGGTACTTCTTTTCCTGCTCGCTGGATTTGTGGCACTTCGCCGCAAAGAATGACTGACCCATACCCAATGTGAAGAGCATTGATGGGTCAGGAGCTGCTGCGATAGCCATGAACCGTCCTGCACGAAGTGAACTCGGCAGCCATTGGAACTTGGACCCAAACTGTGTGTTTCTAAATCACGGCTCATTTGGAGCAACACCAACCGTGATTCGTGAAGAGCAACGTCGCTGGCAGGACCTCTTGGAACACGAGCCTGTTCACTTCTATGAGGACTTGGCGGAGAAGTTCATGGAGGACGCTCGCCGTGCCTTAGCGGCCATGCTCAAATGCGATGCGGACGACCTTGCGCTGATTGAAAACGCAACATCTGGCGTCAATACCGTCATGCGCTCTCTTCGCTTTGAAAAGGGCGATGAAATCCTCGTTCCCGACCACGCATACCAAGCCTGCCGTAACACGCTTGACTACGTTGCTCAGCGATGGGGTGCGACGGTTGTCACCATCAACATCCCGTTTCCAATCAGCGGGCCTGAAGTCGTTGTTGAACGCATGATGGCAGGAGTCACATCACGAACAGTCCTCGCCATGGTCGATACCGTCACCAGCCCCACAGGTCTATTGATGCCCTTTGAAGAACTCACGGCAAAACTTGAGAGCGCTGGCGTAAGTGTTCTTTTGGACGCTGCTCACGGCATCGGAATGGTTCCTCTATCGCTTGACTCCTTAGGCGCATCCTATACCACAAGCAACTGCCACAAGTGGCTTTGCGCCCCCAAAGGCTCCGCATTTCTTCATGTGCGAAAAGACAAACAAGAGAACATTCACCCGTTGACCATCAGTCATGGAATGACCTTCCCTCTTGGCGATACAACGCGGTTCCGTCATGAGTTTGACTGGACGGGAACGCGTGATATCTCTGCGCATTGTGCGCTTCCGGCAACAATTGAGTTCATGGCCAGCCTCACCGAAGGAGGTTGGAATGAAATCATGGAGCAAAACCATCAACTCGCCATCAAAGGGCGGAACATCTTGTGTGAAGCGCTGAGCATAGATGCCCCGTGTCCAGACGAGATGATCACGTGCATCGCCACACTGATTCTCCCCGCTGATGGGGCATCAAACGGAATCCCACTTCATGAACCCGACCCGCTTCATGAAATTCTTCAGACCAAATACGGCATCCAAGTACCTGTTTGGTCGTGGCCAAGCCCAGAGGGCAGATACATTCGAATTTCAGCCCAACTCTACAATTCCGAAGAAGAATACCGTTACCTCGCTCATGCTCTCAGGCAGGAATTGAACTTCTAAACCAAGGGGAGACCGTAGAAATCGGTGTCCATTTCATAACTTACTGCGTTTTCCATCTTGTATGGAAACTGAGCAACAACACGAACAACGTTGGCTAATTTTGGGCATAATGAGCCTCAGCCTTGTCATCGTGATGCTCAATAACGTCACGCTCAATGTTGCCTTACCCGAACTGACCAAAGCTTTGGGAACAACCAACACTGAAATGCAGTGGATTATGGATGCTTACGCCCTCGTTTTTGGAGGAACTCTACTGACCATGGGTGCTTTAGGTGACCGTTTTGGGCGTAGAAAAGCCCTCCAGACCGGATTGGTGATGGTGGCTGGTGCTTCTCTGTGGGCCGCATTGTACGCAAGTTCTTCTGAGGAACTCATTGCGGTGAGAGCCATTATGGGGCTTGGTGCTGCTTTGGTAATGCCCGCAACCCTTTCGACGGTCATCGTTGTATTCACGAGCGAAGAGCGAGGAAAAGCGATTGGAATCTGGGCGGCCATGGCTGGAATCGGAGCCCCGCTGGGACTGTTGGTTGGTGGATGGGCCGTACAAAACTACGACTGGCAGATGGTGTTCTTCATCAACATCCCCGTCATCGCTGTTGCCCTGATCTTAGGACTCATCTACGTGCCGGAATCAAAAGATGAGAAGGAAGAGAAGTTGGACTTCCTTGGTGCTGTCCTTTCCATTGCTGCACTCGGCTCGCTTCTCTATGCCATCATTGAGGCACCTTCGCATGGTTGGAACAGTTTCGAAACACTTGGTACCTTCGCCCTCTCTGCCCTCTTGTTGTTCTCATTTGTCGTCGTAGAGGGGAAATCAAGCCATCCAATGCTGCCCATGGAGTTTTTCAAAAATCCTGGTTTTTCAACAGGTTTGGTTGCTATTATGCTGGCTTTCTTCGTCATGTTTTCATTCATGTTCACACAGATGTTCCATTTTCAATTGATTCGTGGAGAAAGCCCACTTGGTGCAGCAATCCGATTCTTTCCACTTCCTTTCGGACTGATGCCCGCAGCAGCAAACAGCGACAAACTGGTTCGGAAATTTGGACGCAACAGAGTGGTCGGAACTGGATTGTTATTGGTCACTTTGGGGATGCTTCTTTTCACTACCGTTGAAATTGATACACCGTATTGGCGCCTTGCGTTAACCTTCTTCCTTCTCGGCCTAGGGATGGGCCTTACGATGGCTCCATCAACCGAACTTGTCATGGAAGCAATTCCCCAAGACAAGGCTGGTGTTGGAAGTGCAACCAACGATGCGAGTCGGGAAATCGGCGGAGCATTGGGTATCGCCATTGGTGGTAGTGTCCTCAACGAGTTCTATCAACGAGAATTTGTATTGCCTCCGGGTCTTGAGGGCACTCCGGGTGCTTCAGGGTTTGATACTTCATTCGCTGCTGCGATCCAAACAGGACAGACTACGGGCAACGAAGCGCTGCTTTCCGCAGCCCGTGAAGCGTTCATGGTGGGAATGATCAACTCTGCACGAGTCGCCGCTATCATCGCTGCACTGGCGTCAATTTACATCTTTACACAAATGCCTAGAGTCGACACCCCTACCACCGACACGAGCAAAACTACTGAGGAAGAATAGATTTCAGGATTAAAATATCGGTCTTCTTATTATAGGGGCTCCGGAAGGAAGGCGGTTGTGGATACCGTCGCAATAGTGGAATTATTGACGATATTGGGGATTGGTGTTATGACACCAGGCCCTAACTCATTGACCTGTTTCGCCCACAGTGGAATCTACGGACCAAAGAGCAACATCAAACTCATTGCCGGCATGTGCATTGGTTTTGTTATCGTTGAATTATCAGTAGGGCTGGCAGTCAATGTTCTGAAAGATAATACCCTCGCAATGACTGTATTGCATTACATTGGCATGGCCTTTCTAGCAGTGATGGTTATCGCCATGTTCCGTATTGACCCAAAGGGCCTTCAATCCGAACACATTGAAGCGGCCTTAGGAGTAAAAACAGGCATTTGCATGCAATTTGCCAATGGGAAGGAATGGGCCTTCGTTGTCATTATTATGAGCAGTTTCATCGAGCCTCTCGGAGGAGGCATCAGTGGAATTCTGACCATAATATCGATAACACTGTCTGTATGTCTTGCTGCTATGATTGGTTGGACATTCCTTGGGTCACGCCTCCACGGAGTTTTCTCAGATGAAAGAAAAGGCCCAATGATTTTCAAAGTCTGCGGAAGCCTGCTGTTCTTACTCGGGATTGCCCTGTTTGCACGCGGTCCTGTCCTTGCTTGAAATCTCAAGACATGATGAACTCTGGAGAAGAGCCGACCAAGTATCGTGGCGTCCGCCGCAATCGTCTGTTCACTTCTTAGCCTTGTGGAATTCTCTTGCTTGCTTGGCCCACTCGTCTCGCTTGACTCGGCCAGGGAAGAACTCGATGGCGTTGTTGACTTGAGTTTCAATCTCTGAGGTCATGTTTCCAACTTGTTCAAAGGTGAAGATACCCAGAGCGTTCAACTTCTCTTCAATAAACGGTCCAATCCCTTTGATCGTCTGCAGTGAGTCCTTCTCTGAAGCACTTGCAACACCGAGCGTTG
>Ga0233444_10003995_pt1 | contig 14320 bp, 12 predicted proteins | sample SI_124_October20_6_FD_182792 | JGI IMG/M metagenome (GOLD analysis project Ga0233444, IMG submission 182792) | Seawater microbial communities from Saanich Inlet, British Columbia, Canada - SI_124_October2016_10_MG | ecosystem: Environmental > Aquatic > Marine > Inlet | place: Canada: British...
ATCAAAATATTTTTGATCAGAATACTTAGGACTACTCTCTATTGCAAAATCATTTCGCCAGTTTTTCCAATTGCTTAAAGGAGTCAAAACAACCACAACCCCTCCTTCAATATTTGAGAATTCAAACTGCTGCTTCCAGAAACCCTTCTTCTCCATTTTAAATACTTGGGTCATTTCATTTTGGTCTATAAAAGTGATAGTAATATTATTTTTCCAATCAACATCAATATTCCCTTTTTCAACCCCTTCTTTTAGAATAAGATATTTTGAACCCCAATAATTTTTGGGTTCAATTTTTATATCCTTGTTGTCGTATTTGGCAATAGCTTTTTTAGAAAACCATTTAGGGTGAACTAGCTCTAGAATTTTTTTTTCATTTCTTTCGTATATAAAATTGCCGCGAGAAGAGGTTGAAATAATTTTCATGACTCAAGTGTTAGATAATTTATTTTTGATGAAAACTATCCGACACAAAACTTAAGACCTCCGGTAGTGCTGTTCGCCAATAGGTCCAATTATGGGCACCATCCCTAACTCGATACTCATGAGGAATCTCTCTTTTTTTAAGTGCTATATGTACAAGTGAATTACCCTCATACAAAAAATCATTGTCGCCACAGTCTATATACCACCTTACACTTTTAAGGTTTTCAGCCGTTTGATTTTGAATTATAGATAGCGCATTATGATTAGAGTAGTAATTAAAAACTTTTTCTCTTCTGTACTTTTTAAGTTTTTCCTCGTTGTTTTCGTAAAATTCATTATAAGAAAGCTTACCCATATAGCCGCTTAAAGGGCAAGCCGAAGAAAACACCTCCGGATGTCTAAGGGCGTAAATAAAAGATCCTCCACCACCCATAGACAAACCCGCTATGGCTCTATATCTTTTTTCAGATTTAATACGGTATTTTTTTTCAATAAACGGAATAAACTCTTGAAAGAAAAAATCTTCGTAGTTCCAATTATTGTCAATATCATTAAAGTAGCCTCTCTTTCCTGTTTGCGCATCAGGCATTACAATGATCATGGAGGTAGAAACTCCGTTTCTATTGGCTTTATCTGTAATTGACTTTACTTCCCCAAACTGAACCCAGCCAGTATGATCGTCTCCAGCCCCATGAAGTAAATATAGAACTGGATATTCTCTATCAGAATAATTGTAGTCACTTGGCAGATAGATAGCATATTTTCTTTCACTACCTAGTATTTCACTTTTTAAAGAAAGCTGATCTATTACTTTTCCTCCTTGAGAAAATAATAAACTGACATTAAAAACAAAAGCAAGGAGGAATAATTTTTTCATAAGTCTTAGTTTTTATATTTCAAGCACTTCTCCCAATCATCCTTAAAATGCTTACTAACTTTTTTCAAATAAACAGGGTCAATCAAGGGCTTTTTCGAACACATAAAACTAGGAATAAGCAAAGACAAATACAAGATGCTGTAACGAAAAAAACCTTGATAAAATCGCCAAAATAAATTTAAAATAGGGCTTTTAAAAACCACTCTTTTTTTAAGATTGAAATATTTTGAAACCACCTTAATGGCTTTTAGCTGTTTTTCGCTGTAAGAAATATGCTTTTTATTAAAGTTCACTTTTTCCAAATCAATATTGCTGAAGGTTAAAGAACAAAATTGTTTTACAAACTCTTTTGGACTAGACTTTAAGCCCTCGTAAAAAAGGACAATAGGTTCTTTTTCAAACTTATCTTTTAGAACATCGATTTGATAAGAAAAGCTTAAGTGAAGAATCTTAAAAAACCCTTCGTCATTTTTTAGATCAAAAAAATCCTCAATTTCACCCTTAAAGCCATTTTTTATAAAACGCTTGTATTGAGATGCCAGATATTCCTCATGATTTCTTAAGACAATAATTGGAGTAGCGGTACGGTGCCTAATGGAGAACAAAGTAACCTCTCTTTCAAATTGTCTGTCAAGCTCTCTAGAAACTAAAATTGTATTACTGTCACAGTTTTTGATTTCTTCAAATATCCTATGGTATTTATTAGTAGGAATGTAAGTGATTTTAGAAAGCCTAGGAAAAACTCTGTTTTGTAAAAAAGTACTTCCTGTTTTGCTAATTCCAACGTGGAAGTAAATATTTTTGTCGGTGCTTTCCATTTTTATAAACTACATTAATTAAAAGAAACTTTAAAAAATGAATATATCAATTAAAAATACTTAAGAGCTACTTTAAGCTTTTTTTAATCAACTTATTTATTGTTTTAGTGATATTTTCTTGAGAATTATACCAAGAACTTTCATTAGAATTAAAATTGATATAACCAACCGGAAAATCCATTAATGTTTTGATTTCTTTATGGTTTTCTAGAGACATTAAAAAATCTTCCTCAATAAGCTCTACTTCAAGATTAAAAAAGGGAATATTTTTTAAATCGTCCGGAACAGCAGTATTAAAAGCAACTCTTTTAGTAACATGACCCTCGCAGATAAATTCCAGCAAAACATGTTTATTAACCGGAATGTCAATAGAATGGTTTGCTTTTTCAGCAAAAACAGTGTCTTTGAATCCGCTTTCGTAAACTTCTCTAATTATCAAATTAGTTAGCTCAGCAAAGGAATTGTTCACCCGAAAATGAACTTTAAGATGTCTTTCATTGTTCTTTTGAGAAAATAATGAAAACGATGAAATCAGTATAAAACAGAAAAATAAACCTCTCATTTTTTGTTAAGAGTATAAACCATATTTAATCATTAATTTTTTGCAGAGCTAAAAACCCCTATAAGTCAATTTTCACCTTCCACTTAAACAATTTAAACAACCAAATTTTAAACCTATATATACTGTAATACATTATTGGAACAACTACTAAAGTTAAAAAAGTTGCAAAGGTTAATCCATAAATAATGGCCAAGCTCATTGGTTTGAAAAAAATAACATTATCACCACCAAAAAATATTTGTGGATCCCAATCACTAACAAGAGTAAAGAAATTAATGTTAAGGCCAGAGGCAAGCGGGAAAAGACCTAGAATTGTAGTTATGGCTGTTAATAAAACAGGCCTAAGTCTTGTTTTACCACCTTCAATAACAGATGCTTTGAAATCTTCGTTAGAAATTAAGGTAGTTTCGTCAAGCTCAAGCTCTTCTCTTTTTCTTCTTCTAATAAGATTGGTGTAGTCAACAAGAACTATAGCATTATTTACCACAATACCAGCTAGTGATATTATTCCAACCATAGTCATGATAATTACAAAATCATTTCTGGAGATAACAATACCTAAAAACACCCCTGCAAGACTTAAAACTACAGAAGATAATATAATGGCAGGGGACGAAAACGCATTAAATTGAGTTACTAAAATCAATAAAATTAGAAAAACGGCAAATAATAAAGCGCCACTTAAAAAAGCAAGTTCTTTTTCTTGGTCCTCCATTTGACCAGTAAACTTATATTTGAACCCAGCATTAATAAAATTATTACCTGCATCAGAATTCTCAAACTCATTTAGGTTGTTTTTTACAACTGCAATAATTTCGTTGGCATTGTAACCCTCTTGAACGCCGCTAAAAACGGTAACAGTATTGTTTTGATTTTTTCTAACAACAGCTGCATATTTATTTATTTTTTTAATGTTTTTTACAACAGCGCTTATGGGGACGCTTAGTTTAACTCCGCGATTGTTCATAAACATTATTTTCTGTTCTAAAATTGAAGACACATCGCTACGGCTGCTTTCATTATACCTAATGTTGATGTCATAATCTTCATCGTTAAAATTGTATGTAGAAACATCTTTTCCAAAAAGAGACGTTCTAATACTTTGAGCTATTTGACTAGTAGAGAGACCAACTCTTTTAGCATATTCTCTGTTAATATCAATTTGAATTTCAGACTTATTAACTTCAACATCAAGCTTTAATTTTTGAATACCCTCAATATTTTTTTTAATTAAAAACTGCTGTAAAGATTCTGCTCTTTGGGTGAGCTCACCATAATTAGAGGACCCTGTTATTTCAATATTTATTGGCGGCTGTTGAGGAGGACCACTCTGCTCTTTGTCTACCACAATAGTGATATCAGCATGAAATTTCCCAAGTAGAGACTTTTCAATTAGGCTCTTTACTGTACTAGTATTTAACCCTTTTCTGTGAGAAAACTCGCAAAAAGAAACTGTAATTCTTCCTTTATGAGGAGTTTCACCAAAAGATGGGCCGCTATTTGGGTCCGAGGTGCCCTTGCCAACCTGTTCTATAATAGATTCAACAAAAGGAGTTTTTATGGTTTTGTTATTTATCAATTCTACATCTGCTGCCTGCAAGTAGGAAAGAGTATCTTTTTCTGAAACAGGGGAACTTAAAACACGATTAATTTCTTTCTTTATTGCTATGGTTGCTGCATTGGTTTCTGCTATGTTTGTTCCCACCGGAAGCTCTACAAAAACATTGATATAGTTTGGCTGATTTTCAGGAAAGAACAGCACTTTTGGAGGAAAAACACCAGTTAGGACAAAGGATAAAACAAGAGTAAAGAAAGTTCCTGTAATTACCCAAAGAGGTCTTTTCTTGTGTAAAACCCAGCTTAAGAATTTTTGATAGCCAAATTCTAATTTTGGCAAAAATTTATTTTGAAACCACTCAGTTCCAGGGACAAATAAGAACCCATTTAATAGAACAAGCCCAGAAACAATAATTGACAAATTGCCCAAGCTCTTAAACCCAGAAAACAACAACAACAAACCAATTCCAACAAAAGCCCCGAAGCTTTTAACAAATTTGCTTTTTTTTGGAGCGTTATTTTCAATTTTCATCAAAACAGCCATCAAAACAGGTGTTATAACTAAAGCCACAAACAAAGAAGAGCCCAAGACAATCATTAATGTTATGGGCAAATACTGCATGAATTCACCAATAATTCCAGGCCACAATGCCAATGGAACAAAAGCAGCTAAAGTAGTGGCTGTAGAAGCTATAATAGGCCATGCAACTTCTCCAATTCCTTTTTTTGTTGCTTCAAAAGAACCAAGCCCTTCGTCCATTAATCGGTACACGTTTTCAACTACAACTATTCCGTTGTCAACCAACATTCCTAAAGCTAACACCAAGGAGAAAAGAACCATGATATTTAAACTAACTCCTGCAGAGTTTAGCAATATAAAAGACAAGAACATAGAGAAAGGAATAGCAACCCCCACAAATAAAGCATTTCTAATACCCAAGAAAAAAAGCAACACAAAAACTACTAAAATGACTCCAAAAACAATAGAATTCTCGAGATTACTTACTTGAGAGCGAATCATTACAGACTGGTCATTAGTGTAGGTCAGTTTCATGTCTGAGGGAAAAGATTTTTCTAACTCTTCAACCTCAACCTTGAGCTTGTCAATAGCATTAATAATATTCTCTCCCGCTCTTTTTTTAACATCTAGCATTACCACAGGCTGACTGTTTTGTCTTGCATAGCTAGTAGTGTCAGAGTCTGAGAAAGAAACGTTTGCAACATCCCTCAAGTAAACATTGTCATTCTCTTCGTGCTTTACTACAAGATTATTAAAGTCCCTAAAATTTTTAAACTTTCCTTCAATTAGGATAAAATTATCTATTCCATCAATTTTTAAGTTGCCAGCTCCAATGGTAGTGTTTTCACTTTGAATCGCAGATTCAATGTCTCCAAAACTTACTCTATTTGCTTCTGCATCAAATTTTCTTATTTCAATTTTTACCTTTTTTTCTTGAACTCCACGAATTTCTACAGCGTTGATTTCAGATATGGATTCTAAACGATCTTTAATTAGGTCTGCTTTTTCTTTAAGAATGTCTACTGGGTATTCCCCAGAAAGATTAATATTAATGATTGGAAATTCATTGACGTCGATTTCTTGTATAGTTGGTTCAACAGTTAGGTCTTGTGCAAATGTTTTAGAAGACCTTGCGTCTGAAAGCGCTTCTTCAACTGCTCTTTTTGCGTCTTTCGGAGTTATTCCAAAATCAAATTCTATTTTTAATATTCCAAAATCTTGAGTAGCGGTAGAAGTTATTTTTTCTATTCCTTTAAGCTTATTTAGCTCTTTTTCGAAAGGCTTTATAATTTTATCAGCTATTATTTCGGGAGAATTACCAGGATAAGGAACATTCACATAAATTTCAGGGACTTGTATTTGAGGGAAACTTTCTCTTGGCATATTTTTATATGCAGAGATTCCACCAAGAAGAAAAATGGTTATAATTAAGTAAACTGTTTTTCTGTTGTTAACCGCTAATGAAGACAGCCCAAACTCTCGCCATTGATTGATTTTTTCTCTCATTATTTTTATTTGCTACTTATAACTTCTACTTCTTGCCCCTCTAGGACAGTGCTTCTGCCTTCGTCAACTATCAAAACACCTTCGTCAACACCAGATAATATTTCCACTTCGGAATGGTAGTTTCTCCCTAAAACAATATTTTTAATTACTACGCTATTGTTGCCATCAACAAGTTTAAGGTAGGTTTCTCCTTTGGAGTCCTTTAAAATTAATCTTGAAGGAAGGCATATTGCACTATCTTTTGTATAATGATTTATGTTGAGCTCTGCCATTAGATTTGGAATTAGCCCGTTGTTTTTTGGTAATTTACATTCTATTTTAACGGTTCTATTAATTGCGTTTATTATTTTTCCAACTCTACTTACAGTTAGGTTTTCAATATTTAAATCTAAGGAAGGAAAATATACACTTAAAGGTTTTTTTTCTGATATGTCTGAAAGTAAATTTTCAGAGATATCGGCCACCGCGTACAAATCGTAGGTGTTTATCAATAGACACAAATAATTCATTGGGCTGACAATCTCTCCAGATTTTACCAAAACCTCTTCAATATATCCGCTGAAGGGGGCTATAACTTTTGATTTTTCAATTTGAGTTAGTAATATGTTTTTAGCTTTTTTAGCCCTGTTTAAGCCGCTTTCTGCTTCTTTTAGCTGAATTTCTGTCGTCACCCCATCCTCAAACATTGTTCTTTGTTTGTTAAAAACATACTCTGCAAATGAAATCTGTTCATTTATTTCAGCAATTTGGGCATTGAACAAATCTGTTGCAATAGTAAAAAGAGCTTGCCCTTTTTCTACGTACTCTCCTTCTATAACATGAATTTTTTCTATAGCACCATTTATCTCAGGCTTTACATAGGTCATTTTTTTGCTAACTACACTTCCTTGAGCTTTGAAAAAGTCTTTAAATGTTTTCTTTTCAACTTTTAAAACTGAAATTAATGGCTTTTTAACTTCAAAACTGACTTCTTCTAAGTTTTCAGCACTAGTTGTTTCGTTGCTATTACAAGATGTAAAAGCTAATAATGTTAACCAGATTAATTTTTTCATAATTGCATGGGGTTGGTATGTGTTCTTAATTGTACTTCAGACTTATAGAGCTCGTATTCCTTTTGAATTAAAGCTTGCTTTGACTGTAAAAGCTGCATTTTTCTTTGCGAAATAGTTAGGGAGTTGGACGCACCATGAGATAGTTTTTTTTCTTCATTGCTATAAACATTTTCAACTAAATCAACTTTTGTTTTTTGATTCTTGTAGCTGGAAAGAGCATTTTTGTAATTATTTTTTAAAAGGGTAAAGAGTGAAATTATTTGATTTTCAATATCCACTAAGTCATTTTTAGCCTTAAGAAGCTCTAACTCTTTTTGTTTGTTTTTTGCCGCACCTTCTCCACTGTTATAAATAGGAATTTTAACGTTTATGCCCCAAAGAGTAGAAGGGTACCAATTCTTATTTACATCAAAAAAGTCAAAACTATTTCTCATTGCCATGTGCTGTTGGTTGAAAAACCCAAATATGGAAGGATAGCCCTCGCTTTTAGTGGCCTTTAGATCTAGCTCGCTTAGCAAAACACTTTGCTCTCCTAACCGTACGGCCCTACTTGATTTTGGATTGAGTTTATTTTGACTGATGGAGTTATTATCGTTATCTAGTTCAAAAGAGTCATTTAAATAAATAGTACTGTCTAGCGGGTAACCAATCTTTGATTTAAGAGATAAAAGAGCCAACTCTTCATTAGAACTTAATTGTTCCACACCATTTTTAAGATCTAGCTCCATTATAATTAAGTCATTAATAGCTGTTTTTTCCAACAAGCCGTTTGAAATTAAACTATTTGTTTTCTTCTTTATTGATTCCAGCTCTTTAATGTTTTCAAGCACTAATTTTTTTTGTTTCTTAATTAAAATTACTTGCCCAAGAGCTAGCTGAATGGACTCAAATAACGTTTCGTGTTTTTGAACCAAGGAGAGACTAGCAAGTTCGTTTAGGTTTTTAGCAGCTTTCAACGCATATAAATAACTAAAACTAAAAATTAGCTGACTAGCTTGTAAACTATAGTTGGCATTGAAAGGAGTGCCAAATGCTAATCCTATTAACTCATCAGGTGGCGCTGTTGGGTCAAAAGTATTTGCTTCTACCACAGTTGTAGGGACATTGATAAAGTTTTGAAAACTTAATTCTCCATTTATTTTTGGCAGCCCAGTAGATTTAATTTCTTTTATTTTTTCGTCCGACAAGAACACATCTAAAGAAGCATTTTTTAGCTGTGGACTATTCGCTTTTGCATATTCAAATAGAGACTTGCTATTAAACTCTTGTCCAACCATATTTACATATGAAAACAATAAAATTATTATACTAAAACGACACTTCATGTAATTAGTTTTTTTGCAGGTTTAAATAATATTTCCGACCATCTTCATTTACAATCCCTAACATATGATGGTTGATAAGCTCTTTGAAAACATCAGAAAATGAAACAGTTATAGTTTCGAAAGCTAAACGGTTAAAAACTAAATCAATTTTTTCAGAAAATATTTTAGATATAATTTCAGGATTAATTTCTTTTCTGTAACAGCCTTTTTTAATTCCCTTCTTTAAGTTTTGAATAGAAACCTTGTAGGTGAGCTGCTTATTTTTTTTATCAAAAACATTCCAAGATTGAGGGTAGTATTTCTTTAAGTCGTACTGAAAAGAAGGATGACACGTCTTTAATTTATTAATTGCAATTACATTTAAACTCAATATTTCTTCAATTGGATGAAGTTTTTCAGCAATAACATTATTTATTTCAAGCTCGTGCTTTTTCATATCGTTAGAAATTACCTTTAGAACAAGGTCTTTTCTGTTTTTAAAAAAAACATACAGAGTTTTCTTGGAGCACCCCAATTTATCGGCTATATCATCCATTGTCAGGCTTTTTATTCCATATTCTTGGAATAAAAGCTGAACTCGGTCACATATTTCTGTTATTTTTGCCAATAGCGCTTAAATAAGTGCGCGAAACTAAAGAAACTATTTTAATATAAAAAGTTTCCAGTGGTAATTTTTTTAAAATTTAACTCATGTCAAATAGTATTGTAGATGTAATTAAAATGGACCCAACTGAAGATTTAGAGGTTAGTGGATGGATTAGGTCCTTCAGGGCCAACAAGTTCATTTCCTTAAACGACGGATCCTGCATGACAAGCCTTCAAATTGTCATAGAGCCAGATAATTTTGATAAAATCTTAATAGACGAACTAAACACAGGCGCTTCAATCTGGGTCAAAGGATCGCTAATTGAATCTCTTGGTGGTGGGCAAAAAACTGAAATTTCTGCAAATGAAATAAGAATAATTGGAAAGGCTGACCCAGAAGAGCTGCAAAAAACAATTTTACAACCCAAGAAACACTCTCTGGAAAAGCTAAGAGAACAGGGCCACCTAAGAATGAGAACCAACTTGTTTGGCGCAGTTTTTAGAATTAGGCACCATATGTCTTTTGCTATCCATAAATATTTTAACGACAAGGGTTTTTTCTATATAAACACGCCAATTATTACTGGTACAGATGCTGAGGGTGCTGGAGAAACATTTAGGGTCACCACATTACCTTTGGGAGAAAAAGACATTGATTTGAAAAACGATTTTTTTGGCAAACCAACACACTTAACAGTCTCTGGACAGCTCGAAGCTGAGCTTGCGGCTCTTGCTCTGGGAAAAGCCTATACTTTTGGCCCAACTTTTAGAGCTGAAAACTCAAACACTACTAGGCACTTAGCTGAATTTTGGATGGTAGAGCCTGAAATAGCTTTTGCAGATATAAATGACGATATTGATTTAGGCGAAGATTTTTTAAAATATCTAATTAACTATGCTTTGGATAAATGTCAAGAAGATTTAAACTTTTTAAACGAAAGAGCAATAAAAGAAGAGCAGCAGCTTCCAAAAGAAAAAAGAAATGAATTGTCTTTAATAGAAAGGATGGAAATGGTCTCTAATAACGAATTTGAAAGAATAACCTATACTGAAGCAATTAACGTTCTAGAAAGATCAAAGCCAAATAAAAAGAAAAAATTTAAATATCCAGTAGAGTGGGGAATTGACCTGCAAAGCGAGCACGAAAAATTTTTAGTAGAAAAACACTTCAAAAAACCTGTGGTAATAGTAGATTATCCAGCTTCTATTAAAGCATTTTACATGCGAGCAAATGACGATGGTAAAACTGTTGCGGCAATGGATATATTATTTCCTGGTATAGGTGAAATTATTGGAGGATCTCAAAGGGAAGAGAGACACGAAGTATTGCAAAAAAAATGCGAAGAGTTTAAAATTCCAGAAGATGCTATATGGTGGTATCTAGAAACTAGAAAATTTGGCACTGTACCTCATGCTGGTTTTGGACTTGGATTTGAAAGGCTTATGATGTTTGTCACCGGAATGACCAACATTAGAGATGTTATTCCATTCCCAAGAACGCCAAATAACGCAGAGTTTTAGTTGGAATAGTAAATTTCATCATCAACATAAAAAGCTTTTTCTATAAGTTTCCCATCCACGTCATAGCCATAGGCCATCCCATTTTTCTTTCCTTTATGGTAAAAGAAGATTGATTTTAATTGGTTTTTATAATAATAGCTGTTCCATTGACCAACTCTTGTTCCGCTTGAATAGTAACCAATCTGATTTATTTTTCCATTTTCACTGAAAAACATCCATTTTCCAGACTCTTTTCCCAACAAATAGCTCCCTTTTTGTTTTAAAATTTTGTTGGGATAATAAATTTTCCATTCTCCATCCCTTTTAGACTTTTTATATGCTCCTTCAATGTAAGTTTCAGAGTTTGGATAGTACGTTCTCCAAACCCCAGACTTTTTACCATTTTCATACTCCCCAATCACAGACAACAAAACCAAAGAAGAATCAAAAAACTCTTTGTATGGACCATGAATAGTGTCGTTTAAAAAAAAAGATTCGTTCATTTTTTTTCCAGACTCATAATAACCAATCATTTTTCCATTTAGTCCAAAACTATTATAATTACATTCTTTCTGAACTTGCCGGGGTGTGTTTTTATAATAAACAATATTGTCTCCAAGCTTTTCACCACTAATAGCATTATAAAATTCTTTTATGCTCCCATTTTTGTAGTAGCTTTTTTGCGGGCCACTCTTTAGGTTGTTCAGATAAAAGTTCTCCGATTTTAAAAATCCATTTTCATAATATGTTCTGCACCTCCCGTTTAGAACATCTTTTTTGTAAACATTAACTTGATATTTCCCTCCATTTTCATAATAGGAATAGGACGTGTCCTCTAATTCCCCTTTTTCAAAATACAGTTTTTGCTTAAGTTGGCCATTAGGGAAATAGTCTAACCATTTTCCTATAAGAGTATCACTTCTAAAAGAACCAATCTGCCAAAGAGTGTCATTGTTGTGAAATATTTTATATAGCCCATTCTTTACTGTGTCATCATTTATAACCAGACCCTCGAATGACTCTCGAACTTTTTTTGATTTAGAATAATAGGTTACAAAAACTTCTTGCGAGAAGGCGTAATTAACATATAAAAACAAGCAGATTAAAAATAATTTCTCATGGAGAAACTTCAATAACAGAACCTTCAATTTTTGAATTGTGACCATAATCTAAAATAATTGCCAGTTGCCCTTTTGATATAATTTTACTTTTATTTATTTTTAAATCAAACTCTACAGACTCTCCGGGGTAAATTGTTTTTTCCAAGCCTTTTAGTTTTATCAGCTCAGCGGTTTCATAAACGCCCAATTCAAGATGTACGTTAGGCTTGAGAATTTTATCGCCATTATTTTTTATATGAGTTCTAAAAACTCGGACACTATCTACACTGGATTTAATCTCTTTAAAGTCTTCAATCACACTACTAAAGTTCTCATTAGATTTTGGTGACTGGTTGACAAGAACTTCAATTTTAGGAACAATTTTTATTCCCGTTGTTAAAAGTTGTTTATCAATTTCATAATTTTTTTGCTCTTTTGCGGGCCCCACATCTATATAGCCCCAGTGAGTGGTTGAATTCTCTTTTGGAAGCGTAAGCACCAAACTTAAATATATATCCTCGTTAGGGTTAAGCTCAAAAAAACTTGGACTAATGCTTAGTATCTTATCTAGACTTCTGCTGGTAGAACCAAGTTCTTGTTTTATTCTTTTTCCATTTTCTACTTTAAAGTCAAAAAGATTTGCCGAAAAACCCTGAACTTTATTTCCATAATTTTTAATGTGCAAACTCTTTTCCTGAATTTCTCCAGGGTTTGCATTAAACTTTATTATAACAGGGGAAACCTCAAAGTCTTGACCAAAACAAAAGTGCACACTAAATAAATAGACTCCAAATAGTAAAACATTTCTATAATTTGACAAATTATTCATAGTTTAAAATTAATGATAAAACGTTTTAAAAATTAATAAAGTTACAGGAGTTTTAATTTAAACAAGGAAACATTTTAGGTAAAAATACGTATATTAACCTAAAATTACTCTTAAAATACTAAATTTAAGAGAAAGAAACATATATTTAGCTTATTAAATGCAACTTAAACTTGTTAATAAAGCATTAAATTTAACTGAAAAAAACATATTTTAAATTAATAACTATAAATATTTAATCATGAAAAAAATCTTACTATCTATATTTACAGTATCTATTTTAGGGTCTGGAATATCACAAGCAGTTTCAGATAGAAACACTATTCCTGTAGCTGTAAACTTAAACAGGGTTCTTAGAATGTCTGTTAACACAGGAGGAAATATTGAATTTACATTCAATACAATACAACAATACAAAGATGGAATTTCAGGTGATTTAGCTACATCTGGGTCTGCAGGTACTGCAGCAGCAAATCCAATGTACATAACATCTTTTACAATTGCGGCATCTACCAAATGGAGATTGGATTATGGCGCTGAGGATGCAACTTTTATAGGAGTTGATAACCCGGCAAATATAGGATTTACACTCGATAACGTTGGCTTTTCACTAGGAGAGACAGGAGCACATGCCTTTGGAACAGAGTTAGCTTCTATCCCAACCAATGCTGGGGCTGAAGTGGCTGCATTACAAGCATATCCAGTAGTTCTATTAACTGACGGAGGAAATGCTGCTGCCAATGCAGGAGACGCAACAGATAACGCCTTTACCATGACATGGAGATGTGGAACTGCAGAAGGCACTGGTCTAACTACCCCAATGAATCAGGTTAAGCTTATTGAGCAAGGAATAACCCCAGACAGATTCGTAACTAACGTTCTTTTCAACCTTATTGCTCTTTAGAGTTAAGTTTCCAAAAGAATTCTTAATGTACTATATTAAAGGGTCACATTTATGTGGCCTTTTTGTATATTTAATATATATATTTCACTAATCAACTATGACTAGGTTATTTTATGTGTTGTTTTTTTTTATTTTAACAACTAAATTTTATTCACAAGATAATGTAGCAAGACTTATTACAATAATAGGATCTCAAGTAACCTTTAACTTTAATTCAATTGCCAAACATTCAACAGGAATAACTAAAACCAATCACACAAGATTTGGAGTTCGGTTCTCAGACCTAACCGGGGGTGCTTCCGGAGTTACACAGTGGAAAGTTACCGCTGAACCAGCAACAGCAACAATTGATGGCGACGGCGGCGCCAACACCCTAAACTTAAACGTATTAGAATTGCAAGCTACAGATGCCAATGTAAACCTTGCTGGGTCTATATTTTCAGGATGGCAAATTTTAGGAAATGGAACCCCGCTAGTTACCTCATCTACCATTCCTGCAAGTGCGACAACTCATCAAATTGATATTTCATACCGTTGTGGGGTAACCAACTCAGTATTTGATAGTACTTCAGATTATTATGAAATAGAAATAGACTTTGTTTTAAGCCCAGTCCCTTAATGAATAAAATTATACAAATATTTTTTTTATTGTTGTTGACCAGCCATTATGGATTAGCTCAATCTATAATACAGCCAAATACTGAAACCAAGATTTATAACTACTTAGACAGCAACATTTACGTAGAAAACCTTTTTCCAGAA
>Ga0233444_10004000_pt1 | contig 14302 bp, 17 predicted proteins | sample SI_124_October20_6_FD_182792 | JGI IMG/M metagenome (GOLD analysis project Ga0233444, IMG submission 182792) | Seawater microbial communities from Saanich Inlet, British Columbia, Canada - SI_124_October2016_10_MG | ecosystem: Environmental > Aquatic > Marine > Inlet | place: Canada: British...
TTTCATATTTTTCTACAGAAGACTCTTTCATCCCTATAAAAGTGAACTCAGATTTAATTTTTTCTGAATTTCTTGCTTCGATCGCATCAGAAAAATTACTATTCATTGTTGGTGTTAAAAGATCTTTGAGTTTTTTAACTTCACCATTTGCAAAAGCAGTCAAAATCGTTTCATAAGCAATTTCGGCTCCTTTCAAAAATTCTTTCTTGTCTTTTCCTTCTAGGACATCATGATTTTGTTTCATTGGCTTAACTTCGTTTTTAAGAATATTAAATCTTTTTTCTTCAAAACCTGGGTAAACTTTAGACTCATGGCCAGTTTTTCTGCCTAATATACTTCTCAGTCGCAAGATGATGAATCCAGCGATCATGCCCAACAAAATAATATCTATATAGCCAAAACTATTACTCATAATTTGATAAATATACATTAATAATATATTTTTGTATCAGACAAATGAACCCATTTTTACTAATATTTATATGCCTTCCAGCTTTAGAGATATACCTAATGATAAAAGTAGGGGGTCATGTTGGCGCCTTAAACACTGTGGCTTTAATTTTTTTAACTGCAGTAATTGGTCTATATTTTGCAAAACATCAGAGTATGCAAACTTTTAAGTCTGGTATGGTTAATTTATATCAAAAAAAAATGCCAATTTATGAAATGATGTCTGGTGCTTCAATAGCAATAGCAGCTTTGTTGCTTATTATTCCAGGATTCTTTACAGACTTTTTAGGTTTTATAATACTTATTCCTTTTACAAGAAAAATTTTATTTAGAATGGCCCTAAAAAATAAAACAAAAGAAGATGTAAAATCTCAAAATAAGACCATCGACGGTGAGGTTATAGATAATAATAAAGATGAGCTATAAAATCATAGGAAAATATATTAAGGAATTAAAATTTGATATTCCTAGTCCCAAAACATTTTTTTTATTATCTAAAGACATAGCAAATTATAAAATTAACATTGATATAAAAAGTTTGCAAGCTAGACAAAATATTATAGAGGTTTTAACAAGCTTAAGTCTTACCCCAACAAAAAATGATTTTGAAACCATTAATACAAAAATTATTTATTCAACGATAATTGAATTGGAAAATAGCCAACAATCAAAAGAAGAAATGGAAAAAATCATACTTATAGAAGTACCTACCAAAATTTACCCTGAATTAAGAAAAATATTCGTTTTTTTATTTAAAAACTCAGGATTTAAAGATGTAAAAATTAGCGAAACCGTTGATTTTGACAATCTTTACAAAATGAGAAAAGTTCAATAAAAGTTTTTTTTTAATTCAGTTTTTAAAAATTCTTTATGTTTTTTTTGTTCTGCTTCTGAAATTTTCACAATTGCTTTGCTATAATCTTTGGCTCTATTTAAATTTTGTTCAGAGGGAGTGTTTAAGAGATTAAACTTGGGTTCTTTTGCATCTAATAAATTTATATAAACTTCTCTTAAAAGTTCGCAGTCTAATAGAGCATTGTGTTTAGTTCTGCGAGAAATATCGACACTAAATCTTTTACAAAGTGCATCTAAAGAATTTGATGTACCGGGAAATTTATTTCTTGCAACTTCTAAAGAGTCGATTACCAATTTTTTATTGATCTTTTCTTTTTGGATTGATCCCAATTCTCCATTGAGAAAATCAAGATCGAAAGCGGCATTATGGATAATAATTTTTTTATCTTTAATAAAACTTAAAAATTCATCTGCTATTTGATCAAATGTTGCTTTATCCTTCAAAAAATCCTCCGAAAATCCATGAACATTGTAGGCTTCGGTAGGTATGCTTCGTTTAGGGTTAATTAGTTTATGAAAAACTTTTCCAGTTGCAATTAAATCTTGGGTTTCAATACAAGCAATTTCGACAATTTTATGCCCGTCTCTAAATGACAACCCTGTTGTTTCGGTATCTAAAAACACCTCATTCATATTTACTGATTATATCTAACAAGCTCCTTTTTAAAAACTTTAAATTTTTTTCATTAACAACCACGTGATCACAAAATTTAATTTTTTTATCATCATTAAGTTGTTTTTTGTCTAGCAAGTCAAAAAGTTTTTTTTCTCCTTTCTTTGACTTAAACCTTTTTAATCTTAAATTTCTTTTAGCTTTTACAAAAATAATGATATTAAAATATTTCATTAACTTGCTTTCAATCAGTAGAGGAATTTCATAAAAAAGGAATTTGCTTGTTTTGTTTATTTCAGTGAATTTTTTCATATCAATTCTCACTAAAGGATGAATAATACTTTCTAACTTTTTAATGTTTCTTTTGCTGTTATTGGCTAAAATTATTTTTTTAAGATTTTTTTTAATTAAATTATTGTTTTTAATATTAAATTTTTTGCTTAATAATTGATTGAAGTGTTTATTTTTATAAAGTTTTTTTACAACTTTATCAGCGCTAAAGAGTGGGCCGCGCCTATGTGATAAAATTTGACTAGCTGTTGTTTTTCCAGACGCTAGAGATCCTGTTATGCCAATTTTAATCATTTAAGCTTTGAGTTTAATAGCTCTATTAAACCATCGTCAATTTCAGGATTAATTTTATTCCATAAGTAAAAGGATTTTTGTCCCTGATAAATGAACATATCGAGTCCATTAAATACTTTTTTTCCTTCTTCTTTTAAGTGTTTATAAGTTTTCGTTTCTAATGGGTTGTATATGGTATCTATATAAACAACTTCATCTTTGGTTTTAGAAAAATTAAAATTAAAATCATCACCATTTTTTAATCCAAGACTTGTAGCGTTGACAATAATATCAAAATTTTTGATTTCAGCCTCTAAATTGTCCCAAGGTAATATAGTTATATTGTTAAACTTTTTTTTTAAAAAAATACATTTCTCATTAGTTCTATTTGTTATTGATATATTTTTTATACCTGATTTTTGAAGTGATAAAATAACTGATGATGAAACACCGCCTGCACCAATAACTAAAGATTTTTTTTTTAAGTCGTTCTCAATCTCTTTAAGATAGGCTGCTTGTAATCCATATACATCTGTATTTTCTCCAATTATAAAATTGTTCGCATCTAAAAGTACGGTGTTTACGGATCCCGTTTGTTCGGCATCATTAATTATTCTATCAACGTGGTTTATAATCTTCTGCTTAAAAGGTAATGTAACATTTATACCAGCTAGTGAACCATTTTTAATTTTGCTTGTGATTTCTGTTAAATTTTTATCAGTCGCTTCTATTATAGAGTAGTCAGCGTTTAAGCTATACTTATCAAACCAGTAATTATGTAATACTGGTGACAAAGAATGTTTTATTGGGTTGCCAATTATTCCAAAATTTTTTTTCATTTTTTAAATTGTTCTATATAACTTATGATTTCTTTTACAGGCAATCCCATAATTGAATTTTTATCTCCTTTAACGTATTCGAAAAGTTCCATTCCATCTGCTTCAATTTGATATACACCGTATGCTAGTAGAGTTTTTGTTTCTATTTTACTCAAATATTTTAGTAATTCTTCATCTTTTAAGTTTTTCATTTTGAGCTCGGAGGAATCGCTATGGTTCCATATCATCGCTCCATTTTTAGAAATACATACCGAACTAATTAAATAATGTTTAGAATTATTAAGTTTTTTTAGTATTTTAAAAGCTTCTTCTCTAGAATTAGGCTTGTTAATAAGCTCATCGTTAAGAGATATTACACTATCAGCTCCGAGAACCAATTTATCAGGTACCTTGTTGCTAACTTTTATAGATTTTATTTCTGCAAGATTTTTAGATATTGATAGTGGATTGGCCCCTTCTGTTAGAAGAGATTGTTTAATTTCGTCTTCATCTACATGTGAAACTATAACTTCATTATCAATATTGTTTTTATCAAGAATTTGTTTTCTTACACCACTTTTAGAAGCTAAAATTATTTTCATTTATTTTTTTTTATCTCTATAATCTTTAAAATAGATGCTGCAGTTTCTTCAACAGATCTTCTAGTAACATCAATAATTGGCCAACTATTTTTTTTAAATAATATTTTAGAGTCTTCTACTTCTTTCTTAATAAACTCCAAATCTGTATATTCTTTTAAATTTTGATCTTGCATAATTGCTACACGGTTACGTCGTATATCTGATAATCTTTCTGGATCGGCAACTAAACCAACAATGCATGAAGTATTATTAGTATATAAATCTTTAGGAATTTTTTGGTCTAAAACTAGAGGAATATTAACAGTCTTATACCCTCTATTGGCTAAATATATTGATGTGGGTGTTTTACTAGTTCTGCTCACGCCTAAAAGAACAACATCAGCTGTATTTATGTCGTCAATCTTTTTTCCATCATCATGTGACATGGTGAACTGAATAGCCTCTATTCTTTTATAATAGTCTTCATCCAAAACGTGCTGAGCGCTAGGTTTATGAGTAGCTTTTTGATTAAGAAGTTTCGAAAAACTTAAAATTAAATTTCCTAAAACCCCAAAACATGGAACAGAAGAAATCTCGCTTTGATGAGCAAGATATTTTGCCAGTTTTGTTTCTACAATTGTATATAAAATAATAGAATTACTAATATTATTACATTCTTTTATAATTTTATCTATTTGTTGCTCTGTTCTGACAAAAGCGAATTCTTTTTTTTCATACTCAAAATTAGAAAATTGAGACTTCAAAGATAAGAAAATTCTATCTAGGGTTTCACCTGTAGAGTCAGAAACAAGATATACATTGTATTTTTCGTTCATATCTTTGTTAATAAAATATTAATAGGTCCATTTTTTTTAGTCTCATCCATAATACAAAAAAGTAGTTAACATTGATCAACATTATTTTAACAAGTTATTAGATGTTGATAATAATGTTTTTTAGATGTTTATAAAATGAATAAAACTGAAAATTAAACAAAACTAATAAAAGTTATTAAGTAACGTATGTATAATTGTTGTAAAAATCGTTATATAACCAATTAACAGGGCCTATAACAATAACTATACTTAAAAACTTAAATTATTTAATGAGTAAACTTAAAGATATCTTAATAAATAAAAAAATTTGTAAATCAGTTTGGTTTATGAGACAAGCAGGTCGTTACTTACCTGAGTTTAGAAAAATTAGATCACAAAACCTAAACTTTATTGATCTTTGTTTAAATAGTAAATTAAGTTCAGAAATAACATTACAACCTATTACAAGATTTAATTTAGACTCAGCAATAATCTTTTCAGATATTTTAATGGTTCCTTACGCATTAGGCCAAAAAGTTGAATTTATTAAGGATAGTGGTCCAAAATTAGAGGAATTTAATTTTAAACTTTTCACAATGAATGATGAAAAATCTTTTACTCAAAAATTACTGCCGGTATATGAAGCTATTAGTAAAACTAGAAATAAATTAGACAAAGAAAAATCATTAATTGCTTTTGTTGGCGCTCCTTGGACATTATTAATTTATATGTTGAATTTAAAATCAGATAAAAAGAAAATTAATTACCAAAAAATTAAATCTAAAGAAGATGAAATAGATTTAATATTAAATAAATTAAATGAATATCTTTCCATACATATTGAAAATCAGATAAATGCGGGCGCTGATGTAGTACAAATATTTGATTCTTGGGCTGGGTTTATTAAACCAGAAGACTTTTTACATTATTGTATTGAACCTAATTCTAAGCTTGTTAATTTCTGCAAGAAAAAGAATATTCCTGTTATATGCTTTCCAAGAGGAATAGGTAAAAATTATAAAAAATTTAATGATATTGTAAAACCTGATGGGATGAATATAGATTATGAAGTTGATCCTAATTGGGCAAAAGCAAATTTAAAAAATGTTGTAATTCAAGGTGGTTTAGATCCTAAAATTTTATTAAATTCAGAAGAAGATATAATGAGTGTTGCAAAAAAATATTTAGATACTTTTCAGGATTTACCATATGTATTTAACCTGGGACATGGTTTGCTTCCTTCAACAGACCCAGATAAAGTTGAGAGATTAATTAAATTTTATAGGAATTATTAATAATGAAAAATGATCATCCCGAGGTAAAATTTGGAAAGACAGGAGTTCTTCTAATTAATCTTGGTACACCCGACTCAACAAGTTGGTGGGACATCAGAAAGTATTTAAAGGAATTTTTATCCGATCGAAGAGTAATAGAAGTTAACCCTTTGCTTTGGCAGGTTATTTTAAATTTATTTATACTTACTTTCAGACCATCTAAAACTGCACATGCATATAAAAAAATTTGGAGAAAAGAAAGCAATGAGTCTCCATTATTGTATTTTACCAGAAGCCAATCTCAAAAACTTAAACGTAAAATAGGTAGTGAAAAGATAATAGTCGACTTTGCTATGAGATATGGCAATCCAAGTATAAAATCAAAACTTAATTTATTAAAAGAAGTAGGGTGCGAAAACATAATTATTTTACCATTATACCCTCAATATGCAGCTGCGACTACAGCAACAGTTTGTGATGAAGTTTATCGATCACTAATGAAAATGAGATGGCAACCAAGTCTACAAGTGATCCCACATTATGAGTCAGAGCCATCTTATATTAATGCTTTAATAAAAAGCATAGAAATAAAAGTTAAATCTATTAACTGGAAACCAGACTTAATAATTTCTTCTTATCATGGAATACCCAGAAAGTATTTCGATAAAGGAGATCCTTATCATTGTTATTGTCACAAAACGACCAGACTCATCAAAGAAAAATATTCATCTATAAATATAGAAACTACTTTTCAATCGAGATTTGGACCTCAAGAATGGTTGACGCCCTATACAGACAAAACGCTAGAGAGTTTACCTGGTAAAGGTGTTAAAAATTTATTAGTTATTTGTCCTGGTTTTGCATCAGACTGTGTAGAAACTTTAGAAGAAATCGACATTCAAGGCAGAGAAAGTTTTTTAAGCAATGGAGGAGAAAATTTTGATTTAATTCCATGTCTTAACGATAACTCTGATCACATTAATTTGTTCGAAAATCTAGTAAAAAAATATATTTAAAATGAATTTCTATCTTCTATTTAAATCTTTACATTTGATCGCCGTAATATCCTGGATGGCGGGTTTATTGTATTTACCGAGAATATTTGTTTATCATTCAGAGGCGTCCCATGAATCACAAAAACAAGTTTTTAAAACAATGGAAAGAAAGCTCTATAATTATATTATGATGCCTGCAATGATATTGTCTTGGTTGTTTGGGGTTTTATTGATTTACAGTTTGGGATTTGATATTTTTAAAGAGCTTTGGATGCAAATTAAAATTGTTTCTGTTTTGATTTTAACTCACTATCATTTTATGCTTGGAAGATATCTCCAAGACCTTGCAACAGACAATAACTCTAAATCATCAAGATTTTTTAGAATTATCAATGAGGTGCCCACAATTATACTTATTGTTGTTGTATTTGTTGTTGTTTTCAAGCCTTTAATATAGGACTTGAATTTTTTCAAAAAAGCCCTATATTTTCTGTACTTCCCTATTTATCCAAATAATTTCATGAATTTACAAGAATTAAAGAAAAAGAACCCTGCAGAGCTTATTAGCGAAGCTGAAAAACTTGGGATTGAAAACCCCAGCACCTTAAGAAAGCAGGAGATACTTTTTGCTATATTAAAAAAGCTAGCTGAAAAAAACGAACAAATTACAGCAACAGGTGTGCTGGAAGTTCTTCAAGATGGTTTTGGTTTTTTAAGAGCAATCGAGTCTAATTATTTACCAGGACCGGACGATATTTATGTTAGTCCAAGTCAAATTAGAAGATTTGGTTTAAGAACAGGGGACTCTGTTGAGGGAGAGATCAGAGGACCGAAAGATGCAGAAAGATATTTTGCACTTTTAAAAGTAAATAAAATTAATTTTGATGAACCAGAAAAAGGAAAAAACAAAATAGCATTTGACAACTTAACTCCACTTTACCCTAATGAAAGAATCAAACTAGAAGTTGAGACAGCAAAGATTGAAAAAAAACCTGATAACACTGCAAGACTAATTGATCTAGTTAGTCCTATCGGAAAAGGCCAAAGATCTCTTATTGTATCGCCCCCAAGAGCAGGTAAAACAATTATTCTCCAAAATATAGCTCAATCAATAACAGCTAATCATCCAGAGTGTTATTTAATGGTTTTACTAATTGACGAGAGACCCGAGGAAGTTACAGACATGCAAAGATCAGTGAAAGGCGAGGTTGTAGCTTCAACTTTTGACGAGCCAGCTTCAAGGCACGTAGCTGTAGCTGAAATGGTTATAGAAAAAGCTAAACGTTTAGTTGAGCATAAAAAAGATGTGGTAATACTATTAGACTCAATCACAAGATTAGGAAGAGCTTACAACGCAGTAATACCTAGTTCAGGAAAAGTACTAACGGGCGGTGTTGACGCAAATGCTTTACAAAGACCTAAAAGATTTTTTGGAGCAGCTCGAAATGTTGAAGAAGGTGGTTCTTTAACTATAATTTCAACTGCTTTAATTGATACAGGAAGCAGAATGGATGAGGTAATTTTTGAAGAATTTAAAGGAACTGGTAATTCCGAGCTAATTCTTGATAGAAAAGTTGCGGACAAGAGAATTTATCCAGCGTTAGATATCACTAGATCTGGAACGCGAAGAGAAGAGCTATTATTTGAAAAAGATGATCTTTCTAAAATGAATGTTTTAAGAAGAATCATAAGTCCAATGGGGACAATGGATGGAATTGAGTTTTTAATTTCGAAACTTAAAAACACGAAAAATAACGCCGATTTTTTCGACTCAATGAACAAAACAGCAAATTAATTTTACTGAATAGTTTGATTATTAAAATTAGTTTCGTGCAAATAAAAACCAATTATACTATCGAGTGTACTAATTTTATTTTCTAGGGAAATTGTTTCTAATAGTTTTTGCTTTTCTTCGTTAGTAATTGGTGCGATCATAGCTAATGTGTTTATTTTTTGAGCTGGGTCTAACTTTTCAAATTCTCTCCAATTAAGCAAAAGACCATTTCTTTTAAAGAAGACCTTAGCGTTTTCCATTAAATTATTTGTGTCTATTTCTCCACGAGCATTATTAGTATCTTCGTTAAAATTATCGTAATTAACCTGAAATTCACGGTATAATTTTTTGTTCGAAATTTCTTTTAAAATTTCAAATCTTGAAATTCCAGTTAAATTTATTAAAACTCTTCCGTCCTTACTTTTTTGATAGTCGCTTATTTTTCCAAGGCAACCAATTTTGTAGACAGAGTCATCTGTTTTTTTTGATTGCACCATTCCCATTAATTTATTTTTGTTATATGCATCATTAACTAAATCTAGATACCTTTGTTCGAAAATATTTAATGGTAAGTTTGTTTTAGGAAAATATATTACTCCACTTAAAGGAAAAATCGGAATGATGTCAGGAAAATTTTTCATGTATATACTATACAAAAAAAAACAACTTCTCGGTAGCGGCATTTTATAATGGTTGACCGGTGATAAGGGTGTATACTATACTGAATAAATTGCGGGCATAGCTCAGTGGTAGAGCGTCTCGTTGCCAACGAGAAGGTCGAGGGTTCGAACCCCTTTGCCCGCTCCATGACATGTTATAACGTTTTAAAAAATTTAATAATGTCTGATTTATATAAAAAAAAATGTGTTGCTTGTGACGGAAACATTCCTCCATTTGATACAAGTAAAATACATAAATATTTAAAAAAAGTTGATGGCTGGGACGTTAAAAATAACGAAGATAAAAGTTTTTATCTGTTAAAAGATTTTAAATTTAAAAATTTTGAAGAAAGTCAAAAGTTCGTAAATAAAGTTGGTTATATAGCTGAAAAAGAAAACCATCACCCTGATATTTCTTTTGGTTGGGGCTATTGTAAAATTAAAATCTTTACCCATGCAATTAAAGGTCTCGCAGAGAGTGATTTTATATTAGCCGCTAAAATTGATAAAATTTAATTTAGTGATTGAAATGTCTTATACCAGTAAATAACATTTTTACCTTTGCTTTATCAGCAGCATTAATTACTTCCTGATCTCTGATAGAACCACCTGGTTGAACAATTATTTTTACGCCTGCTTTTATTAGAATTTTAATACCATCTGCAAATGGAAAAAAAGCATCTGAAGCAGCTATGGAATTTCTAATTTTTGAGAATTGGAATTGTTTTGCTTTTTGTACTGCAATTTTACAACTATCTAATCTGCTTGGCTGCCCAGCACCAATGCCAATTGTTGAAAAATTATTACACAAAACAATTGCGTTCGATTTAACGTGTTTACAGATATTAAAAGCAAATTCAATTTCAGCCAATTCTTTTTTGTTAGGCTTTAATTTAGTAACACACTTTATTTTTTTCTTGTCTATAACAATATTATCCTTGCTTTGTAATAAAAAGGAACCATCAAATGATTTAATAGATGCAACATTTGTAGTTTTAAAATTAGAAATATCGACTAAACGTAAATTTTTTTTTCTTTTTAAAATTTTCAAAGACTCTTTATCGAAACCTTTGGCTAATATAACTTCTAAAAAATTTTTGCTAATTTCATAAGCAATTTTCTTATTAATTCTGTAATTGCAAGCAACGACTCCACCAAAAGCACTTATTGGGTCAGATGCATAAGCGTTTTTAAAGGAAATTAATGGAGCTTTATTTTCAGAAACACCACATGGATTTGCATGTTTTATAATTACAGTTCCGGATTTTTTTTTTAATGATTTTAGAATTTCTATAGATGCAAACATATCATTGTAATTGTTGTAACTAAGTTCTCTTCCATGAATTTGAGTAAATCCTAATTTTTTATCATCATAGTCACTCACATATAAAGAACTTTGTTGATGAGGATTTTCTCCGTATCTTAATTTTTGCAATTTTCTTCCAAAGACTGTTTTTCTTTCAGGAAATTCAATTTTAAGTCTTTTATTAAACCAATTTGCAATCATTGAATCATAATAAGCTGTTAAACCGAATGCTCTTGAAGACATTAATTCTCTAAATTTTAAGGTTGTCTTACCTTTTGTTTGTTCCATCTCTCTAATTAAAGAACTATAATCTTGCTTATTTGTTATAATTGTAACATTTTTAAAGTTTTTAGCTGCGGCTCTTACCATGGTAGGTCCGCCTATATCTATATTTTCGATTATTTTTTTTGGATTTTTCGAGCCTAATACAATTTTTTGAAAGGGATAAAAATTAACTATTATAAGATCAATTGCTGGAAAATTCTGTTTAGACATTTCATTTTGATGTTTTTTATTTCTTCTATCGTGAAGAATTCCAGCATGTATTTTCGGATGAAGAGTTTTAACCCTTCCGTCCAGCATTTCTTTAAAACCTGTATATTTTGATAATTCAATGCATTGATAACCAAGTTTTTTTATGAAAGCATAGGTTCCGCCAGAGCTTATAATTTTAATATTAAATTTTTTTAAAGTTTTTAGTATTGTAATAAGATTTTCTTTATCAGAAACAGATATCAGAGCGTTTTTAACTTTTAAATTCATTGTTAAATATTTCTTCTTATCTCCCAAAAAAATGATTTATTTTTATTAACTAGATTACCAGCGACTGTTATACAAGTACTATCTAAAATTTTCTTTTCTCCTAAAAATATACTTTTTTCAATTTCTATTTTTTCATCTTTTATTGTAAATAAAAGTGATTTATTTTTTGAAATCTGGATTAAAGCCCCGTTCCCACCCATTGTTTTAACAGCCGTAAGTTCAGGGTTTATATGAAACCTAAAACTATATCTAACAGGATACCCGTCTTTTTTCTTAAAAATATGATCTACACCTTTTAAACAATCTTCATTTTTGTCTATGTAAATTTCTCTTCTATGTATACATCCAAAGTTTTTTTCATATCCATCATTGCTTATTGCACAACCTAAAAGTTGATTTTCATTTGTAGTTTCTAAATTATAAAATCTAAAATTATTTTGTATTGTATTTCCAAACACTTTTTTTATTAATTCATTTTTTTCAAATCTTGAGACCGATGTATCATTTAATGTTAAAGTCGATTGAGATGCTGTTAATCTACTAAGAGTTTCAGCTTTGTTTGAAATATTGCATCCAAAACCAGAATTTGTAATAATTTTAAGCCTATCTATAAAATATTCGAATGATAAAGGGCCAGATTGATAACATTTAGAGAAATTTTTTTGAGGTGGTTTTTCAATGTCCATAAATACTAAATGTGTCCTATGTTTCATTTTAAATAATCCTCCTATGTTTTTATCTAAATTATTTTTTTGTTTAGTATTTTCTAGGTATTTTTCAATTTGATTTAATTTTGTAACTGTTGAACCATTAAATAAAGGCAATTGATCATTTGGTGTTTTGATAAAATTTAAGCAAATTACATTCTTCGTAATTATATCTTCTAAAAATTCTGGAACATATTTTTGGCTATCCTTGATAACTTCTTTGCATAATATCAAATATTTTGAAAAAAAAAGTAAATCGTTAGGGTTTCTAGATAAAGGAAAGCCTTCATTGTCAAAAAAATTTTTAATTAGCGACTCTAGTTCGCTTAATCCCAAATCATAGTTATTTTCATATTCTTTAAAGATTAGACCAGATAATATTATGGAGGTTAAAATTTTAATTTTCTTAATGTAATCTTTCTCAAACTTTATATTTCTTTTTAAATGGTTTGTTTGTGCAATTATACAATTAAGAAAGTTTTTTCTAAAATCAAATGTGCTGTTATTTAATATGATATCAATGTTTAAAATCCAACTTATAACTCTAGCGCTTAAAGTCGATGTATCCCAAGTTTCTTTCTTATACTTTGAATTTTTTAGCATCCAAATGTAGATAATTTTTTTTAATTTCTTGTGATCGGTTTTTCTATCTATTAAATTAAGCCAAAAAAAATTATGCATTCCTCTAGTGTCATTTTTTTTATCTTCTAACCAAAAAATATTTGGATCTATTTCACTAATTTTAAAAGACTGTTTTTTGTAAGTTGTAATAATAGATAATAAAAAAGGATTTGGACTATAGTAAACTTGTTTAGGCGTCAAAGTTTCAAGTGATTTATTGTAATTTTTAGATGAAAAATATATTTTTTTAAAAAATTTTATTAATGTTATTTGACAAGCGATCAAATAAAAATAGACACTTTTCAACCCAAACATTTATTAATTGTTTCTGAGGATTTCTATATTTTTTTTAAGGTCACCCTTATTTTCTTTAAAGATAGTCGAACCTGAAACAAGTATATTGGCACCTGCATTTTTAGCTTTTGAACAATTTTCAAAATTAATTCCACCATCTATTTCAACATCAACTTTAAGGTTTTGTTTATCTATTAATTTTCTTACGGCTTTCGTTTTTTCTAAAACCTCCGGCATGAATTTTTGGCCTCCAAAGCCAGGTTCAACACTCATAATTAACACTAGATCAATTTCTTTTAAATAATTATTTATTAAATTTATTTCTGATTTAGGCTTTAGAGAAATTCCGACTTTTTTTTTCTGCTCTTTAATTAGTTTTATCGTTTTAGAAACGTCAGCTGTTGCTTCTGGATGAAATGTTATAATGTCAGCACCTGCGTCAGCAAAATCTTTAATAAAATTATCTACTGGAGAAATCATTAAATGTACATCAAATATTTTTTTAGTTAATGGTCTTAGTTTTTTTATTACTTCAGGCCCTATAGTTAAGTTTGGAACAAAATGGCCATCCATAACATCAATATGAATATAATCAGCACCAGCTTTCTCTAGTGAAACCACCTCACTACCTAATTTGCTAAAATCAGCAGATAATATTGAAGGAGAAATTTTAATTAAATCACTCATATTTTGTTTATATTTTAAAGTAGAACTTTGTCAAAAAAATTTAAAAAATTAATTGAATAACTGATAAAGTTGTCTTGAAAAATCACTCTCAAGTGGAAAAGCTAACATTCCCCATACATCGTAACCTAATAAATAAGGCATAGCATAAAATCTAAACAAATAAAAAAACCAAGCCACATAGAGAGCTATAAATGGACCAAAAAGAAAACTCGGTGTAATAAATCTAAACAAGTTGATAATTGGATTGGTGTATTTAACAAATACTCTCATAAAAAAGAATGTAGAGTCCTCTCTCTGAAAAATATTCATAAATGCTCGACCAATTAAGGTCCACATAATCATTCCCAGAATATAGTCTAAAACTATTGCCCAAGTAGGTATCATTTTTTTAAGATATCACGATTTAGTTAAAAAAAAAGGGGCGAAAAAATCGCCCCTTTTAATTTTAAATAATTAATTGTTACTACTGTTTACCAAGGATTGGTTTACCCGTTGGTATTCTAGTGTCATCAACCATCTTTTGAATA
>Ga0233444_10004003_pt1 | contig 14298 bp, 11 predicted proteins | sample SI_124_October20_6_FD_182792 | JGI IMG/M metagenome (GOLD analysis project Ga0233444, IMG submission 182792) | Seawater microbial communities from Saanich Inlet, British Columbia, Canada - SI_124_October2016_10_MG | ecosystem: Environmental > Aquatic > Marine > Inlet | place: Canada: British...
TTGCACCACGCGCTTTGCACCACGCTCTTTGCACCGCGCTCTTTGCACCGCGCTCTTTGCACCGCGCTCTTTGCACCGCGCTCTTTGCACCGCGCTCTGCAATAGCGGGGCTCTCTGGTTTTTTTGACTCTTGAATTTTAGGCAGCACAATGCCGATTAACATTGTACTTTTGGGCAAACTTTTAAAGTATTTTGGGGTGGGAAACCTTACTCTCGGGGCCGACTTTAACCCAATGGCAATTGATTCATCACCAAAGCGAGCTGAACACGGTCCCGAACATTAAGCTGCTGAAAGATCGACGTTAGATGCGCCTTCACAGTGCGCTCGCTCATATTGAGTCGCTTCGCGATTTCGGCATTGTTCGCGCCCAGGCCGATGAGGTCAGCCACAGCGCGTTCGCGGCCGGTTAACTGTTCCGGGTCTTGTTCGGGGTTGAATTTGCGCACGCCCAGACGACGCGTCAGCTGCGTGATGCGCTGAATCATCTCTTTGGGCATCCAAAACCCTTCATGCTCTAACACCAGTGCAATTTCTTGCAAGCGCTCAACAGGCGTCCCCAAATGGCAGTAACCCATCGCACCGATGCGAATAAACTGCGAGGCCTCGGCTTGGGACGGGCTGGACGACAACACGACAACCTTGCTGCGAACGCTGAGCGTATCGACCGCATTCAACCGGTCACCTTGCGGCAAGCTGCTCAGATCCAGCCAATACAAAGGATCTTGTTTCTTCGGAATTCGCAATGCCTGCTTGAGCGACCCCGTGACCTTGCCCGCAGGGAAAGCCTCGGACCAGCGCGCCGCAAGCGTTGCTTGTTCGGAAATGAGTACCGCGTTCATCACCGCTCAGACAGGGAATACTGCTTGGCGCGCAGAATGGGCTTCATCAAGTATTCTAAAATGGTCTTCTTTCCTGTCAGGATATCCACTTCAACCGTCATACCTGGAATGATGGGCTTGTCCTCACCAAAGTTGGGCTCGCCGGTCCGCACATTGATTTCGTAATAAGGATTGCCGTCTTCATCCATGATCGTGTCAGCCCCAACCCGCTCAACGGTTCCATCAAGGCCGCCATAAACCACGAAAGAATAGGCAGAAAATTTGACGAGCGATTGCTGGCCGGGCAACAAAAAGGCGATATCTTTCGGCTGAATCCGCACTTCCATCAACAAGGTATCGTCCAGTGGCACCACCTCAATGATCTCTCGACCCGGCATCACCACACCGCCGATGGTATTAAAATACAACTGCTTGACCGTACCCGTGACCGATGAGCGAACTTCGGTTTGCTGTACACGGTCTGAAAGACCGGCGTTGATTTCCGCCAACTCATTCAACCGCGATAAGGTTTTCGTTAACTCTTCGCCCACCTGATTGGCGAAGACCAGCTCCACCTCTTGCACTTTCTGCTCGGCCTCGGTAATCGCAGACGTCACCCGCCCAATTTGGGCCACGGCTTGATTTAAGTCACCCGACATTTTGTTCACTTCGGATTCCAAGTCGATAATTTCTCGCTCTGACACCGCGCGTGTAGCAACCATGGGCTTGGTGAGATTCATCTTCTGGTTCGCCAGATCCAGGCCGCGACGCAACTGAGCCACCCGGGCGTTCAGCTCATTCAGTTCTTCGCGGCGCTGGGTCAGTTGCTGCTCTGCAATACTGGTCTTTAGCCGAACTTCCTCCCGGCTTGATCGATACAGCGCTTCTTCTTGCGCTATGATCCTAGGCACTTTCGAGCGCAGGCCCTCGGGCGCGACAAACGGGGTTTTTTCAATCACGGCGCGCAGGCGGGCTTCTTTCACGGTTAGGGCTTCGAATTCGATCAGCTTTTCGCGAAAGCTCGATTGCGATCGCGTACTGTCCAGGCGCACCAACAGTTGTCCTGCTTGGACTTCATCACCTTCGGCCACCAGAATCTCCGACACCACGCCCCCATCTTGAGATTGGATGATTTGAATCTGCCGGGAGGGAATGACCTTCCCCTCGCCTCGGGTCACTTCGTCGAGTTCGGCAAAGGCGCTCCAAAGCAGCAGCAACGTAACCGTAACGCCGATAGCGTATAACAGACTCCTGCCTGACAACTGCCGAGCTTGTTGAATCCCGATTTCGGCATCCTCCCGCCAGCTTTCGGTTTTACCCTCGCCATCCTTCATCCAAGGCGACATCGCGCTATCGAGCAGCTTTTTCAACAGGGTTTTCAACCATTGCAACGGTATCAGTAAGCGTTCAAGCATGAATTAAGCCTTACCTATCTTGCCTTGCTGCAAGGCAGCCACCACACTGGCGCGCGGTCCGTCCGCCACAATCCGACCATTATCAATCACCAAAATCCGATCCACCATTTCAAGCAACGAATTGCGATGCGTCACCACGATCCAGGTCCGCCCTTCGATAAACTGTGACAGCTGCTGTTTAACCGCCATCTCGGTGGAGTGGTCCATCGAGCCCGTCGGTTCATCCATCAGCATAAGCCCGGGGTCGTTTAGTATCGCGCGCGATAACGCAACACATCGGCGCTGGCCACCTGAGAGCGAATCCCCCCGCTCGCTGATCATCATATCGAAGCCTTGCGGGTGACGGTTTATGAACTCCGTCAGATTGGCAATCTCTGCCGCCTTTAAGATCTCAGCATCGTTCACATAAGGATGGGACAACACAATGTTTTCCCGCAGGGTCCCGTGGAACAAGGTAATGTCTTGGGGCATATAACCCACCTGCTTTCTGAACTCCGCCGGGTCGAGCTGGCGAAGATCAATCCCGTCGACCAACACCGCGCCATCCGTCGGTTGGAACAAGCCCATAGCGAGTTTCTGCAAGGTGGTTTTACCCGAGCCCACTCGGCCCAAAATCGCGACCTTTTCACCTTGCTTAATTTTAAACGAGACGTCGACTAAAGACGGCACTTCAGAACCAGGGTAGGCAAAGCTCACTTTTTTGAATTCAATATCGCCATTGAACCGTTCGCGAGACAAGAAACGCGCGCCCTCGGGACGCTCTTGCGGCGTTTCCATCACTTGCTCAACCGAACCAAGCGAGATTTGGGCGTATTGAAATTGGGTAATCATGCCGGCCATTTGGCCAACAGGCGCCATGACGCGACCAGACAGCATGCTGCAGGCAATCAACCCACCCATACTCAGCTCACCCTCGGTAATCAAATAAACGCCCGTCACCACGACGAACAAGGTCACCAATTGGGTGGCCCCAGCCGTCACGAACATATTCGAATTCGAGACCATGCGAAGCTGAACACCGGTGCGCGCAAGAAACGCCGTGGCTTCCTCCCAGCGCCGCTGCGTTTTTGACTCGGCGCCCAGAGCCTTAATCGTATCGAGCCCGACCAGACTTTCAATGAGGGTCGCATTACGCTGAATGCCAGCTCGATGGGTAGACTCGGACAACTCCCGCAACTTCGCCCGACCCAGACTCACATACCCCAACACCAGGATTACACCCAAAATCAGGGGGAGCAGCACCATGGGCGCGATCCAGAAAATTACGGCGCAGAAAATGACGGCAAAGGGCACATCGATCAGGGTTGTGATCGTTGCAGAATTAATGAAATCTCGAACTGAATCAAAGGCCCGCAAGTTGACCGCGTAGGTCCCCACCGAGGCCGGTCGGTGCTCAAGTCGGCTCCCCAGCACCCGCTCCATAATCTGAGCGGAGACCCCAATATCGATGCGTTCACTGGCCAAGTCGAGAAAGTGACTGCGCATCATGCGCAGGGTGAAATCCATGATCACAACAATCACCAACCCAATCGCCAAGGTCCACAGGGTCTCAACCGCATGATTGGGCACCACTCGGTCGTATACATTCATGGTGAAAAGGGGCAGCGCCAATGCAAACAGATTGATAAAGAACGCGGCAATCAGGACGTCCCGATAGACCGGTAAATTGCGGCGCACAGCAGACCAAAACCAGTGCTCATCTTTTGCTAAAGATTTTTTAGGTGCGCGCTCATCGTATTTGAATTTCGGCTGGCAGACGATGGCAATGCCATTACTAAACGCCTCGAGGTCTTCACGGCTAACATCAACGCTGGTGTCTAACAATTCAGGATAGATGACCCGCGCTGAGGTCCGGCCATCATGCCAGCTCATGAGCAAACACGCTTGCCCGGTCTCGCTCAGGATTACGGCCGGCAACAGCGCCCCAACGATCGCACTCGGCTGCTGTTTCACCAGATTACTCGTTAGCCCAATGCGCTGGGAGGCACGGGTAAATAGCCTAGGGGTCAGCAAACCCGCCTCCAGCGGTAGACCGCTGACGAGGGCCTCAACCGTCGTGGAAGTGCCATGATGGCGACTCAGGCCAATCAGGCATTGCACCAACGGATCGTTCACTTGCGTATTCATAGACCTTAACTTTCCTTAACGGCCTGCCCACTTTGGCACTCTTGCCAACGCTAACTTTGAAACTTTAACCCCGAAAGGCTCGCAATAAAAGCTCACGACGGCACAAAAACGAACTAATTAGTACTATTTTGTTTACCCTACTCGGCGACGTCATTCAGTTAAATTTGCAGATAATAATATTAAAATCATGACTTTATTGATGATTGGTAAAAACCGATGCATAAGGAGAACGATGCTTGTAAAAGCGCTTTACCGCGATCAAGAAATAACGCACTTTGACAAGGTTAAGCGACGCTCCGAGCGCCTACTAAAACCCAGATGGCGCGAACAGGTATATGACTAGACCTGCAATAACAGATAGCGCTAGGATATTTAATCTTGAACACTGTATCGCGCGGATAGGAGAAAAAATGTTGGGGAATAAACCTGGGAACGTACCGGCCTCATCCGCAAGCGGTCCCAATCACGAACTCAGCGCCCTAGCCTGTCCAAGACAGGCTAGCGAGGTTGACCTGTTTAGCGACGGCGCCCAAGAACATTGGTATGAGGCGTATCCGTTATTACACGACGCAATGCCTGTAGTCCGCTTAAAAGGCGAAGGCCCAACCCCTGACACGGACGGCTTTATCTTAACCAAGCATGAGGACATTGCGCGGGTCGTTAAGGACCCTGAACGATTTCCGCCTCGCATACACGCCGCCATTGTCCAGATTGAGCAAGCGCAAAATGCGGGCAAAACGCTCCCAGGGGTCAATGCCATGTTGGCCTCAATGGTCACCCTGAGACCGAGCCACGAGCTCTATCGCAGCCATCGACAGGAACTCACCGACCCCTGGGTCGGTCCCGGCGCCAGCCGCCATAATGAGATGATCAAAGACTGTGCCCATCGCCTCATCGATCGTTTCACCGGCGATACAAGCATTGATTTTGTACAACAGTTCGCCCGGCCCCTGCCTCAAATGGTGATGGCCAACATGCTCGGCTTTCCAGAAGACGACATCCCGCAGCTGGCCGAATGGGGCAACGCTCAGGTCGCCGCCTTCGTTTATGGTAAGGGCCATCGCAACTTGTTGAGCAAAACCGAGTCTGAAGCACAATTTAAGAAGCTTGAGGCCTTTAAAGAATATGTCCAAGGCCACGTCGCTGAAAAACGGGCGCAACCTCAGGATGATATGATCAGCTGGCTCACCCAAGTACATTATGAAGCGCTGGGGCGGCCGCTCACCGACCTTGAAGTCAATGGCGTGGTGTATGCCATGATTATCGGCGGACTCGAAACCACCCAGTATGCCCTCGAAGAAGCTGCCCAATTAATCTGTGACCGTCCCGGGCTCTGGCACACCTTGCAAGCACAACCGAACCTGATACGTAATTTTGTCGAAGAATCAATGCGCTTGCGGTCTCCGACCCAAGGCCTAAGCACGCGGTTAACCGCCCAAGACGAGGTTTTTCAGGGTGTTAAAGTGCCCAAAGGTTCTCTATTGCACCTTCGCTTTGGTGCTGGCAATGTTGATCCAGACGAGTGGGACTGCCCATTTGATCTCAACCTGCAGCGCAAGGCGCTCACCCGTCATTTAGTGTTCTCGGCCGGGCCAAGAGTCTGTCCCGGGGCAGGCGTCTCTCGGCTTGAACAAAACCTAGCCTGGGAGATCTTGCTCGAGCGATTACCGGGCATTCGATATGCGCCGAACAATACCTTCGAGCACCAGCCCGGCATTATGCTCGGGACCCTTGCCCTCCATCTGGACATTACAGGCGCTGATTGAGGTCTTATCAGGCAAAAGCCGCCTCGGCCTAGCCCCGCCACCTAGGCAAAATCGCGTGTAGTCGCCTTAAACACGCATGCACGCAGCTTGCCCGTGATAGCGACCAGCTCACGTATTGGGCTCAATCCTCTAAGCTCGCAAGCAGGCCTTTCAATATTGCCTTCAGCGTGCTGAACGTGCGGCACGTTACGCCGCCTAGGTTGGGACACGCATTCAACGGTATGCAATAGCCTCTAGCATCAAGACCCGAAAAAATGCGCAGAGACTACCTCGCCGCTGCACGCCGGACGAATGAAGGACCCAAACACTGACGATTTACCTGAAAACGACGCGGCTCAGGGTGCATCCGGGCACCGCTCGGCAATTTTTCGCAAGCTTTGCTATATTAAACACAAGATAAAGCGATTCGCGTCCGACTGTCGGCGCCTTAAGACAAGGGAAGGACCCTGACAATGAATAAAAGCGACCAACCTGAAGTCGATTGGCTGATTTTCGGCCTGAGCGCCACCTTGCTGGCCCTCGTGGTCCTACCAGTGGTGCTATTTCCCGAAGCCAGTCAGAATGCCATCAACGCCATTTTCAAGGTGTTAACGACCCAATTTGGCGTGCTGTACGTCACCCTCACCACCGCAATTATTGTTTTACTGCTCTACATCGCAATTAGCCCCTGGGGCAATATTCGGCTAGGCCGGATTGAAGCGCGCTACAGCCAGTTTAGCTGGATCTCGATGTTGTTTTGCTGCGGCATCGGCGGCTCGGTTATTTATTGGGGCGCAACCGAATGGGTCTTTTACTATACGTCGCCACCCTTTAACGCGCTCGCCAAGAGTGACGCCGCAACCCTCTGGGCCCAGACCTATGGCATGTTCCATTGGGGTCCTGGCGGTTGGGCATTGTATTGTCTGCCGACCGTTGCCATCTGTTGCACCTATTATTTGAAGCAAATTCCATCGCTCCGACTTAGTGCCGCATGCGAGCCCATCATCGGTAAGCAATCAACTGGATTTGGTGGCCGCATCATTGATCTGCTATTCATCGTCGGCCTAATCAGCTCAGCGGCGACCGGTCTGGGTTTTGGCACCTCGGTGGCCTCATCCGCCCTCACCCGACTGATGTCGATTCCAGATAATTTTATTACGCAGCTCACCATTATTTCAGTGATGACCCTAGTGATTGCAGGGTCGGTCTATCGCGGCCTAGACGGCGGGATTAAAACCCTCAGCAACATCAACAGCGTTCTGGCCTTGTTGCTGATCGCCTACGTGCTGGTTGCGGGCCCAACACGCTTTATCCTTGAGATGAGCGTCGCTTCGCTCGGTCATCTTGCGCAAAACTTCGTCACCATGCTGACTTGGACAGATCCGCTTGAACAAGGCAATTTTGTGGAGTCCTGGACGGTTTTTTATTGGGCCTGGTGGCTGGCGCTAGGACCATTTGTTGGGATGTTCGTCTGTAAAATCTCCGAGGGACGGACCCTTCGAGAATTGATTGTGGGCATGCTCTTTTGGGGTAGCGCTGGTTGCGCTTTATTCTTCTTAATTCTCGGTAACTACGCGCTCAATACGGAGCTCACCGGCCTGCATGGTGTGGTGGACGAAACCTTGAATGCCAGCCCCTCGGCGGCGCTGGCAAGCCTCATTGAGCGGTTGCCTGCAGGGGGGTTTTGGTTGGCATTCCTCTCGGTCATTGGAATTATTTTTACGGCCACAACCTATGATTCGGCGTCTTACACCTTGGCCGCTGGCGCCACGGTAAAACTCGAACCCGGCGAGCACCCCGCACGCTGGCACCGGGTCTTTTGGGCAGTTGCATTGGGTATTTTACCGGCATCGCTGCTATACCTTGGCGGACTCAAAGCGCTGCAAACTGCCTCGGTGATCGCAAGCCTTCCCTTGCTCGTTGTTTATGGCATTTTGTTTGCTGCGATCATCAAGACGTTACGAGCGGTCTATGCAACCGAGCGCACTGCTTAAAACTCAAGTCGCTCTGGCGACGATCAGCAGACTGCTTGCCTTGATTGCGGCGCCGCGCGACAGCGGCGCGATAACGGTTTTAGGCACTCAAGGATTTAACCAACCGGATGGGCGTCGAGCCGAAAAGGTTCAAAAGTTCAAAAATTCAAAAGTTCAAAGACTGCACCACCGAGGATTCACGACTGAGCCGCCCCTCACCACTGAACCGCGACTTGAAAAGGCAGCAAGCAATCCGTGAACGGTCAAAGCGACAAGTGGGACGCCCCTACTCGCTAAACGATTGTTTTTAGCGCCGCAAGCACTGCGTTGGATTGCTCGCTCAGCATAGCGTGACCACAATCGAGCTCAACAACCTGCGCCCCACGAATTGAACTCGCAACAGCGCGAGACTGCTTGGGCCCAGTCATCTTGTCTTCATTGCCTAAAACCACCAACGCCGGACACGCCACCGCCTCGGCCCGCAAAGGTCCGGCCTCGAAGGCATTGCACGCCCCAAGATCCGCAAAATAGACCCCTTCTGGCGTTCTTTGCAATAACCGTAAACCCCCAAAATACAATGTCATACCCGGGCTTTTGTGCCCACCCATTAGCCCGGGCGCACTATGACTCCAAGTATTTGCCATGACCATCGCTGCGCGATCATCATTTTTCGCGGCATCCAAGAGGACATCGCTAACCGGCATAGGCGTTGACGTGCCGAGCAGCGCAAGAGAGCGGGCATGGCTCGGATAGCGCGCCGCAAAATCTAAAGCCACCAAGGACCCCATGCTATGGCCGACAATGGCAGCCTCACCGATACCGAGCTGATTCAATAGCGCGCTCACCCAATCCGACATTGCCTCTATTGTCGTCAAGGCGGGCCCCTCAGAGTCCCCATGACCTGGCAAATCTAACGCAACCACATTATAGCCATGCCGGGCAAAATGCCGCGCGGGCATCAGCCAAACCGTATGATCCATCCCCGAACCATGGATAAAAACAACACTTGGCTGCTCTGGTGCGTGTTCACCATTACCAACCCCGTAGAACGCCGTCGCGCCTTGCAATTGCGTCTTCATCTTACCGGCCTCCTTTGGCAGCCGAGCGCAGCCCAGCCTTTAAATCCTTAATCAGGTCCGCGGCATCCTCAAGCCCAATGGACAATCGAATCATGCCCTCCGAGATACCCGCTGCAACCAAGGCCTCGGCATCCATTCGATGATGGGTTGTGCTGGCTGGGTGTATCACAAGGGATTTGGCGTCGCCAACATTAGCCAAATGCGAGAAGATTTTTAGGCCCTCAATGAAGCGTACGCCAGCTTCTCTTCCGCCCGCAATCTCGAAACTCATCACCGCGCCGGCGCCATTCGGCAGCAGTTTCTTGGCCAATTCATAATCCGGATGACTCGGCAAACAAGGGTGAAGGACAGACAGCACGCCCTCTTGCTCTGATAAGAATTTGGCAATCACTTCTGCGTTTTCCATATGTCGCGCCATACGCAGCGATAAAGTTTCGATCCCTTGTAGAATATGAAAGGCCGTGGTGGGTGCCATGCACGCACCAAAATCCCGCAGGCCTTCGCGGCGAGCACGCGCGATGAACGCCGCCGGGCCAAATTCTTCCGCAAAATTGAGGTGATGAAATCCATCAAACGGCTCAGCAAGCGTCGGAAAACGGCCGCTGGCAGCCCAATCAAAAACACCGCCATCGACCAGCAAGCCGCCGATCACAATGCCGTGACCCGACAGAAACTTTGTTGCTGAATGCATAACCAGGTCCGCGCCCAACTCAATCGGACGACACAGATAGGGCGTTGTGAAGGTGGCATCGATCATCACCGGAATGCCAGCAGCATGGGCAACTTCCGATATCGCCGGAATATCCAAAACCTCCATGCCGGGATTGCCCACCACCTCACCGAATACCAGCTTGGTATTGTCCTGAATGGCCGCGGAGAAGGCTGCCGGATCTCTGGGATCAACAAATGTCGTTTCGATGCCAAATCTCGGCAAGGTGTAGCTCAACAAATTGTGTGTGCCACCGTACAAGCTGCGCGAGGCAACAATATGGTCACCCGCGCCCATCAAGGTCGCGACGGCAAGATGCATCGCGGCCTGACCGCTGGCCACGGCAACCGCGCCCACACCTTGGTCCAATACCGCAATCCGTTCTTCGAGCACCGCATTGGTCGGATTCGAAAGCCGTGAATAAACGTGTCCCGTACGTTCTAAGTTGAACAATCCGGCCGCCGCTTCAGCACTTTCAAACACAAAGGAGGCAGACTGATAGATGGGGGTTGCGCGCGCACCCGTTTCGGCGTCAGGCCTTTGCCCAGCATGCAGCGCTAGGGTATCAAACTCGAACGGGGGCTTAGACATAATGACTCCAATTGCAACAGCGGTCCGATTTCGAACCCGGGTTTTGGTTAGACCTTGGCGGACAATGCGTTTGAGAAGGCCCGAATATCCTCCGGGCCAATCCCGCAACAGCCGCCAACGATGGTCGCGCCCGCATCGATCGCCTGCATCGAAAGCTCAACGAAATAATCCTGGGTTAAATCGGTTCGACGTATCGTTGGCCCTTCGTTGTCCAGCGTCCAGCCCTTGGGCACTTCCTTAATCCGGTTAACATAGCACCCTATCGGTCGATCCGTGAGCTGTTTGAGCTCGATAATGGCCGTATTCGCGGCTTCAGGCGTTGTGCAGTTCAGAAGGTAACCGTCGATACCCAGGTCAGCAAGACGTTCAAATGCGGTCAAAAGGGTCTCCCCGCTCCGCAGCCCGGTTCCGGGTGCTTCGTTTAAAGTCCATGCAACATAGACCGGTTTGCCGTTTCCCTCAGCCTTGGCTTGGCTTGCGGCGTGATACGCCTCGTCGGCAGAAGACATCGTTTCACACAGAAACAGATCGACATAGGGCTCAAGCGCGCGGACTAATTGCGCGTAAATTGGCTCCGCGATGACCGCCGCCGGCACGAGGTCAGGACGATAACTCTCAGAGAGCGGCGGCAAGGCGCCCGCCACCTGCACGGACTCGCCGCTCTGGGTCACGGCCTTGCGTGCCAGTTCCCCGCCCAAGGCGGTAAACCGTTCAAACTCCGCCTCTAAATTTCCTTTGGCCAGATAACTTGGCACCGTCGAGTAGGTATTGGTAATAATCATTCTAGCGCCGGCCTCGATATACTCTTGATGCAGCGCAACCACCAGTTCTGGCGAGTCGACCAATGCTGTGGCACTCCATAGCCCTTTGGCCGCGCCGGCCAATCTTTTTTGTATTTCCCCACCCATACCGCCGTCTAAAATGGTAATCATGGTTTGTGCTCCTTCGGCCTTGACGGTTGTTCGTATTATTGTGATTAATGGCTTTGTTTGAGGCTTTGTTTAACAGCTTTGTTTAACAGCTTTGTTTAACAGCTTTGTTTAACAGCTTTGTTTAACAGCTTTGTTCGATGGCTTTTTAGGGTCTCGCTGGGCCGCTCCAACTTTCTTACAGCGCTTGTGCTCCTAACATCGTTTACCCATTGGCTTTCCCCAACGTGTTAAAACGATGATCCACCGAAATGGTCGTACGCTAGCCTCAATTACAAGTTCGCTAAAACGGCGCGGAAATCGCTCCGAAAGACGCCCTCAGTCCAAATCGCCGGCCAGTGTAAACGCAAGATTCTCATCAAGCAATGACGAATTATTGCCTTCTGAATGAGCAACCGTTTGCTGCGCTTCATCGCACTGACCCGGCATCTCAGCGATCCAAGCTCGGATCAGTGCAAGCCCTTCGGCATGAACCAAGCTTCGGCCTAACTCCGGCATCATAGCGCCCGGATCCGTGCTCCCTAATCGATAACTCAAGATCGATGCATCGGGATTACCCGGCACAATCCCGAACTGCGCCCCACCGGTGCCTTGACCTGCCGCGATCGGCGCTTTGCAGACGCCCCATCGGATTGGATCTTGACTGGTTGCCGTCAAGAACATGCCAGACGTATCGGCAGGACCCGTTGGGCTATGACAATGGCCACAATTGATATCCAAATAGGACCGCGCCCGCAGATAAAGCGGCCGTTTTGCGTCGCGCCAATCAACGTTCGCGCCGAGGCCCACCGCTTCTTGCAGCACCCCATCGCTCAGCGCGCCAAAGGCCGCCCATGCCGCCAGTTGATCACCGGCCTCGACTCCGGTCGCCAAGTGACGTGGATGAGGACCAATCGGTAAAATCGCTTTGGTTGCTTGATCCAAAACATGACAACCCGCGCACTGATTTTGGTTGGGGACTAAATAGGCAAAGGCCTGCGCTTCCTCCGAGGGACCCTCACCCTCACTCTCACCCTCACTCTGCAATGACGCACGAATCAACGCGCCTGCTGGGCTAAGCGTGGCATCTTGCTGATCCGCATCCCAAACGTAGGGCAATGCGGTCCAGCCACCGGCCCGCTTGACCAGGACCCTGGTCTCTAACAAAGTCACCTCTGCCAAGCTAAAATCATTGAGTCCCAATTCAGAGCCTTGATTGGCTTTAACCAGCCGGAACTCAGATCGCTGACTCCCCGACGCCCGACGATAATAAAAGGTTTTGGTAATGATCGTGCCGACTGGGTACCGGAACCGGTCGGTGTCCGCGTCAAGGGCGACTTGCCCCCCCGCCGGCAAGCTCAGCGTGCGCAGCTTACCGGCATAATCGCTAAACAAGGGGCTCGCGAGCTGATAGACCTGAGCATCAACCGCCAAGCTCAGATCTTGATCATTGGCTTGGATCACCGACCATTGGGATAGTTTTTTGGGGTTATCGACCGCGAAATACTGACTGCTCTGCAAACGCTGATCTGAGCAGCCAGCGCTCAAGGCTATCAGCATAACCAGGACGCTCAAGCGCGCCCTCTGTCGGCCAGCGTACCGCGCCCCTACATCCGCCGTTACTGCGTGATTCGGCAGCCTAGCAATGATTGTGACAGCGCAGCACAGCGAAAGCATTCGGCGCTCAGCCAGCTGAATCCACGATTGCCAACGAGGAATTGTGCAATTGAACTGCTTCATCAAATCCACCCAACCATTAAATCAGATGGACAATTGTACCGGTGGCAAGGGCTCATGCCGACATTGAAATTGGCTTTGCTCAAGCGTGGGGTTGGCGTACCCCCCAGGGCCATCCACATTCAGCAGCTGCGTCTCAGGCTCACCCGCAATGCAAAAATTGAGCGCGGGCGGTAATTTTCCATCCACGGCTTTTTCTGGGTTTAAGAAACCATCCCAAATGACATTTGGAAAAGACCCCGTTAAACCAAACATCGCGAGTTTCAAAGCTTTAAGCTCAAGCGTATCGGGCGACGTGCCACCACCTTCGTAGCGATTATCATGGATATAGAGGGTTTCAGGATAGGGGTCAAACGCAGAGGCCGTCTCCCGACTTGAGTAATTGGTAGAGAACACCGAGGAGATAATAATGTGCGCGGTATCATTGCCCGCCAAGTCATTTTCAAAGATCTCTACTTCGTCGTTTGAATTAATAACAATACCGGAACCCGCGGGCACGCCAGCAACCGCACCACCCGGTGCTGCGAAATTGTCCGTGTTGTTGTTATGAACGAGGTTCCGAAAGATCCGAGTACGCGCGCCTTCCTGAGAGAGGTTCGGCATATTAAAAACCAAGATGCCTCCGGTATTGTTGATCGCCACATTGTCAAAGACATCGGCATCAAACGTGTTCTCGATTTCGATCCCCGCAACGTTGTATTCCGCGCGGCTATTTCGCACCACTACATTTTTGGACTGACCCACATAGATCCCCGCATCCGACGCGCCGATGGCCACAACCTCGTCGATCAGTGTGTTTTCAGTTTGCACTGGATAAATACCATAAGCCCCGTTAGCGGTGTCTGGACCGTTCGTCCATTCGGTACGGACCCGACGGATAATGACGTTTTTAGACTCATTAATCTTGAGTGCATCACCCTTGGCATCTTCGATCGCCAAATCCTCAATCGTAAAATCATTCGCTGTCACCAGCAGGCCCTCTGCTCCCGACACCTGCTCCTTAAAGCTCAGAATTGTTTTGTCCATTCCAGCACCCCGAATGGTCACCCCATCGACGGACAACGACAAACCGCGATACAGCGCATACGTTCCAGCTGGAATGTCGATAACGTCTCCGGGTTTCGCTTCTAAGAGTTGTAGCTGTAATTGTGTTTCGAAATCGACTTCGACGACCGATACCGACTCATCCAAGACC
>Ga0233444_10004004_pt1 | contig 14297 bp, 8 predicted proteins | sample SI_124_October20_6_FD_182792 | JGI IMG/M metagenome (GOLD analysis project Ga0233444, IMG submission 182792) | Seawater microbial communities from Saanich Inlet, British Columbia, Canada - SI_124_October2016_10_MG | ecosystem: Environmental > Aquatic > Marine > Inlet | place: Canada: British...
CGAAGACTTTGGTTATTCAGGATTCCCAACCTACCCTTTTGAAAATGAAAGTAGAAATTGGGTCATTTCTCCTCAAATTGACCCAACTTGGGAAAAAACTACAGAATCCTACAGTGATGCTTTAAGAATAAGAAGCGCCACCTTCTCTAGAGAGGGAGATCGTCACACGATCATTACGCCAACAATTGACCTAAGCGAGGCTACTGCTCCTGTAAATGCGTATTTTGATTTGGCATACGCTAGAAAAAACATGTTGACAGATGATGTTCTTAGAGTTTACATAAGCCAAAACTGTGGAAGAACTTGGATTACTAAAAGAACGCTTACCACCGAATCATTAATTACAAATGATGGTTCGTTCGTTTTCCTACCGTTTGTTCCAGCAGAAGACGAATGGCAAACAGAGAAAGTGAGTTTAAGTACTTTGGCTGGTGAAAAAAATATTCAAATTAAATTGGAGTTTATCGGAGAGAATGGAAACTGGCTATACATAGACAACTTTATCGTTTGTAAAGAAGCTGAATTGACTCTTACTGAAACCATACTTAAAGACTTAAACATATACCCAAACCCTTCCAAAGGAGACGTTACTATAGAATTTGAATTGTACAAAGAAGCAACTGTTGGATTTGCTGTTAGCAATATATTTGGCGCAACAGTAGCTAAAGAAGAGATAAAGCTAAACCCTCAAAACAACAGAATACAACTTAAAAACTTATACCCAAATATCAAAGCGGGTATTTACTTCATTCAATTAAATTATAATGAAACCACTATAACTAAAAAAGTAGTTATTACTGACTAATACTGTTTTCAACAAAAAAACCACCTCAGATGAGGTGGTTTTTTTTTGAGCTTTTTTTTTAGAGTAGACTTAACAAGGAGGTCTAATTGTATCTAATTTGACAACTCTAGTTTACATCAAATAAAGAAAATTATGAAAATGATTATAATATGTGTACTTTTAACATGTAATTATAAGATTTTCAATTCTGAACCCTCATCTCATGTTATCAAAACTAAAAAGCACTTTACTTATATTTCTAGTAACTAGTAATATTTCATTTGCCCAGAATTGGAACTTGGTCTGGTCTGATGAATTTGAATCCAACGGTGCTGTCAATTCAGAAAAATGGCACCATCAAACTTTATTACCAAATGGTTACAGCTGGTACAACTCCGAATTGCAACACTATACAAATCGAATTGAAAACTCATTTATAGAAGACGGATTACTAAAAATTGTTGCAATTAAAGAAAACTTTAACGACCAAGGACACACCAAACAATACACTTCTGCACGATTAAATTCCAAATTCTCTTTTACGTACGGTAAAGTTGAAGTGAGAGCAAAACTTCCCTATGGAGTAGGAACTTGGCCTGCCATATGGACGCTAGGAAAAAACATAATTGAGCCCGGAGGCTATTGGACAAATAGCTTTGGAACGACCTCATGGCCTGCATGTGGAGAAATTGATATTATGGAGCATTGGGGAGACAATCAAAATTATGTTCAAAGTGCCACACATACTCCATCAAGTTATGGAGGAACTATTAACCACGGCGGACAAACAATTTCAACTGCATCTTCTGAACTGCATACCTACACCTTAGTTTGGACTGCTGAAAAATTAGTGTTTAGTGTAGATGGTGTTGTACATTACACGTACAATCCTCCTGTAAAAGACAGTAATACCTGGCCTTTTGATTCAGAACAGTATTTACTTTTAAACTTAGCCATTGAGCCTGATATCATTCCAAATTTTACTCAGAGTGCTATGGAAATAGACTACGTAAGAGTTTATCAGGGAGGTGAAGACAACAATCAAGAACCAGGTAATGTTTCGGGCTGCTTAGATGAAAATGCAAGCAATTACAATAGCAGTGCAACCACTCAATTATTTGATCAAAACAACAACTCTAGTTGTCTTTACAATTTATGTGCTGAAACCCCTCAACCGGGATGCATCTACTCAGATGGGTTTGGTTTATTTAATGATGATTTTGGAGCTGACGATTGCCTAGGTTATGGTGGAACTCCTTGCTCGAATACTCAAACAAATTCTTCTGTATATAATGACATTGTATTTACCGGTTCATTTGGCGGTGCAATTGTTGGAAATTATACATACGAAAAACCCTCAGGCTCCGAATCATGGGCGGGTTTTGCAGATGAAGATGAGAACATTTATCCGGTAAGTTTTGAAAATGGTGGGAAAATAACCTTTACAGGATCAACAGATGGAAGCAATGTAGACCTCTATTTTAAATTTGAATACAACAGCTACCCAGACACTGAGCCTAGTTTCTTTACGAATACCCTAACGATAAATTCTCAAGGGCAATATTCTATTGAAATACCTGAACAAGGAGCTAACACGTTCAGTTCTTTTATAATGTACATCACAAATTTTGATGAAACTATAGAAGTAACGAATGTTACATTAACCAGTTATGGATCTGTTGCACCACCAGAGGATATTTCAGGGTGTATAGATCCAAACGCTTCAAACTTCAACATCGCAGCTTCCATACAAGAGTTTGATCAATACGGAAACTTCGTATGTATATACAGCTCATGTGAATTCATTCCTGAAGCAGGTTGTATTTATGCAAATGGTTTTGGAACTTTTAATAATGACTTTAATGCAGGGCAATGTTTGACTTACGGTGGAATACCTTGTGAGGAAAATACAGCAGATTTAATAGGTTGTATGGATCCTAATGCTTCAAATTTCAACACTGCAGCTACGATTCAACAATTTGATCAATACGGAAATCTAGTATGTATATACAGCGGATGTGAGTTAATTCCTGAACCAGGTTGTATTTATACTGCTAGTTTTGGAGCATTTAACAATGGTTTTGACGCAACAGCCTGTTCTACTTATGGAGGCACACCATGTGCACTAATAAATGAACCAATTGAAGGCTGTACTGATAGTTCTGCTCTAAATTACAATTCCAATGCAACTACAAATGATGGCTCTTGCCAATACCAATGTCAACTCAATTGGGAGGTTGCTGTTACAGATCTTAATCATTCTATATTTATAGAAGGAGACTGGATAGATGTCAATGGAATCCCTTTAGCGCCGGGGGCTGCTATTGGTGTCTTCTATCAGAAATCAAATGGAGATTTAGCTTGCGCAGGTTACACCTATTATACGGGTGATCTTGTACAGATATCCGTTATGAAAGATGATACGACAACTGATGAGATTGATGGCCTAACCACTGGAGAACAATTTACATACCGAGTATGGGATGCATTGACCTGTGAGGAATATGCAGTTTCGGTAAATTATACTAATGGTCCGCAAAACTTTGCAGCAAATGGAATAACCTTTGTAAATAATGTAACTGCTGTTACTTTAGGTCTAGCCGAACAAGTAATCGAATTTCCTTTGGGTTGGTCTCTATTTTCCACTTTCATAGCACCCGATGATAGTGACATCTCATCTGTTTTAGCTCCAATTATCAGTAACATTATCCTAGCGAAAGATAATACAGGTTTGGCGTATCTCCCAGAATGGGAATTCAATGGAATTGGAGACATCCAAATTGGACAAGGCTACCAAGCGAAGACGAATGCTGAAACAAACCTTACCCTGCAAGGAAATCAGATTCTACCCGAAGAAAACACAGTAGAGCTTCTATTAGGCTGGAATATTTTAGGATATCTAAGAACTCAGGCTGCTCCAGCGAATTTGGTTTTAGCGCAACTTGTTGCACAAAACAACTTAGTTATAGCAAAAAATGGTAACGGAGATGCTTACCTACCTCAGTGGGAATTTAATGGGATTGGGACAATGAAGCCCGGAGAAGCTTATCAAATTAAAACAAACATGGCGGCAACATTCTTGTACAATTCAAACAACAGTTCTTACTAAATAATTAAACCTAATATAACAGACTTCTTAAAATTCTTTCACAACACTTGCTATGCTTTAGTTTAGTGGTATATATAAAATTTTCTTCCATGATTTTAATAAAAAAATACGCTTGGCTATTAATGGCTTGCCAACTATTCGTTAGTTCCTGTTCAGACTCAAATGTGCAGAAGCCAGAAAACCGAAACATTGAACAACGAGTAGAAATGCTGCTTCGTAAAATGACATTAGCAGAAAAAGCTGGACAAATGACCCAAGTTGGTATTCCAACCATTTTAGAACAAGAAGGGTATTGGGATGCGGCTGACACCTTAATTATTGACACCAACAAACTAAGAAAAGCATTAAACGAAGAACACATTGGCTCTTTTGTTGGCAAAGGCTTTTACCCTCCATCCAGAAAAGAATACTATCATTTGATCAAACAAATTCAAGATTTTGCGCTGAATGAAACTCGGTTAGCCATTCCTGTTGTTTATGCAACAGATGCCGTACACGGGGCACATTACACTGCAAAATCAACCATTTTCCCTCATCAGATAGCTATGGCGGCTACATGGAATCCCGCTTTAATTGAAAAGATGGCAGAGATCACTGCCTACGAGCTAAGAGCTTCTAATACACCGTGGAATTATGCTCCTGTTGTTGACATTAGCTGGCAAGCACAATGGGGAAGAATTTATGAAACCTTCGGTGAAGATACGTACCTAACAAGTACAATGGGAAAAGCATTTAGCAAGGGTGCACAATCCGATAGCATGGCAAACGTAGAGAAAACAGCCCTTTGTTTAAAACACCTTATTGGGTATGGATCGCCTCTTTATGGAAAAGATCGTAAAAACACGCTAATGCCTGAAAGGTTTATTCGTCAATATTATTTACCTCCATTTCAAGAGGCCATTAAAAGTGGCGTTAAATCAGTAATGATTAGCTCAGGACTTGTAAACTCAATTCCATGTCACGTAAATAAATTTCTGATCACAGAATTGTTAAAAGAGGAGTTAGGCTTTACAGGAATTGCCATTTCAGACTGGGGCGATATGCAATTCCTGAGTGATTTCCATAAAACAGCTCCAAACTACAAAGCAGCTGTAGAGCAAATGGTGAATGCGGGAATAGATATGTGTATGGTGCCTTACGATGCAAGTTTTGCACATCATGTTATTGATCTAGTTAATGAGGGTGCAATTCCACACGCAAGAATTGATGATGCTGTGCGAAGAATTTTAACTTTTAAATTCGAATTGGGCTTGTTTGAGCAGCCAAACACACACTTTGACGATTACCCTGATTTTGGCTCAAAAAAATTCGCTAAAGAAAGTTACCGAGCAGCTGCAGAAGGAATTACTTTGCTTAAAAACAACGACATTCTCCCTTTAGAGAAAGGAAAAAAGATACTAGTTACCGGTGTTGCAGCACATTCGCTAAATTACCTAAATGGTCCTTGGACGAGAAGTTGGAGCGGGCAAGACACGAGCTACAACGACAATGAAAAGAATACTATTTTTGAGGCACTTATTGAAAAAAATGGCGCAGCTAATACGAGTTATTATGCGGGTACCTCTTACGATGCTGATCTAAATACAAAAGAAACCCTAAAGGCCGCTAAAGATGCTGACTGTATCGTAGTTTGCTTAGGAGAACAACCAGCAACTGAACGCCCTAGTGATATCAAAGAATTATACTTACCAAAAGCACAAAGACAATTCGTTAAGGAACTTCACAAAACCGGGAAACCTATCGTACTTGTATTGGTACAGGGTAGAACCAGAATAATCTCAGATCTAACGCAATTGGCTGATGGAATAATAATGGCTTATTACCCGAGTCATGAAGGTGGAGATGCTTTGGCTGATATTCTTTTAGGAGATGTAAACCCATCGGGGAAATTGCCACTCACCTACCAAAAATACGCTGCGGCTCCTATGCCATACATTCATACGGTAACTGACAGAGCAGATAACTTTGGTGGGTATACCGATTACGACCCACAATGGCCATTTGGATTTGGCTTAAGCTACACAGACTTTACCTATGACAAGATAGCATTAAACAAAGAAGAGCTCACTAAAAACGACAGTTTGATAGTTACTGTGCAACTAACAAACAGTGGAAAAAGAACGGGTAAGGAAGTAGTTCAACTATACCTAAGAGACGAATATGCGAGTATTGACCCCGATTTTGAACGATTAATACGATTTAAAAAAGTAAGGCTTCTGCCAGGAGAAACAAAAGAAATTGAATTTAAGATCAGCCAAAAAGACCTGGCATTTGTATCGGCTGAAAATAAATGGATTACCGAATCTGGTGAATTTACACTCGCTACAGGTAACCGAATGGACCAAACAAAATCAGTAAAATTTACTCTAAAATCTAATCAAGTAAACTAATGAAATTACAACGCATTACACTTTGTGCTATCGCAATTGCACTATCGGCTTGTACTCAAAACAAACAAGAGCAAAACACAACTTCTTCGATACCAATTGCAAAATCTGTTGCTAACTGGGAAGGTTGTATGGTAAGTGCTTATATATTTCAAGAAGATGGAAGAGCGTTACCTAAAAATTCTTTAGAGCTAATTGAAGAATTTGAAACATTGATTGAACATGACTTGGGATCTGTTATGTGGTACCCAACTTTTGCAGATAATTTTCCAACAAAGGAATGCAACACGCTTAAGGAAAAAAACATAATACCGCATTTAACATGGGAGCTCTTTTTCCCAGATTCGGTAGCCTACAACACCATGCCCTTAGAAGGTTCTTATAGTTTAATGGATCAAGTTCTTAATGGAAATCATGATGCCTATATTGAACAGTTTGCATTAGATGCTAAAGGGTACTCAGACGAAGTCCTTATCCGATTTTTACATGAATTTAATGGAAATTGGTATTTGTGGGGTGGAAAAAAAAATGGGGCAGAAAACGGTGGGCCTCAAAAAGTAGTAGCAGTATGGAAATATGTAGTGGATAAATTTAGAGCAGTAGGTGCAGACAACGTAAAATGGATTTGGAATCCACATGGCCCAAGTATAGATATAGTAGCGGACGAATGGAATAATATTGCCAATTACTGGCCAGGAGATGCCTATGTGGACTGGATTGGTATGGATGCCTACAATTGGTATCCAAAAGACCCTTGGGGAGGAACGCGTCCGTACCGTGATTTTGACAATTGTTTTAGAACGCTATACGACGCATGTACTGAACTAGGTGATCAACCGATTATGATTGCAGAATTTGGAACACCTGAGTTTGAATACGAAGGACAAAACAAAGCGTTATGGATCCAAGATGCATTTGACAAAATAAAGAACGACTATACCCGCATAAAACTATTTGTTTGGTTTCAAATAAACAAAGAATTAGACTGGCGAGTAAATTCGAGTGATGCTGCACTTTTAAAATTTAAAGAGGGGATTAAAGATCCTTACTTTTCCGCAATGAAAGGCGTGAAATAGAAAAAAATCTAAAAAAAAAGTTTGGTGATTTACTTCTTTAGAAGAAAATCACCAAACTTTAAACAGTATCTTAAGAGTATTATTTCTTATTTCGAAGAATTGTTCATGTGAACGATCATATCAATAATCTTGTTGGAATAACCCCACTCGTTATCGTACCAGCTTACAACTTTTACAAAGGTATCGGTTATTTGTAAACCTGCATTTGCATCAAAAATAGAGGTGTGTGGGTTTGAAATAAAGTCAGATGAAACAACCATATCTTCAGTGTAAGCTAACACACCTTTTAAATCTTCAGCTGAAGATTTCTTCATTGCCGCACAAATTTCTTTGTACGTTGTTTTTGTTTTTAAGTTCACACATAAATCAACAACGGATACATTTGATACAGGAACTCTAAAAGCCATACCGGTAAGTTTACCTTCAAGACTAGGAATTACTCTAGCAACAGCTTTTGCAGCACCTGTAGAAGATGGAATAATGTTATCAAACGCAGCTCTACCCAAACGCCAGTTTCCACCAGAAACACCATCTATCGCCTTCTGCGTAGAGGTAACAGCATGAACAGTAGTCATAAGTCCACTCTCAATTCCAAAATTTTCATCTAAAACTTTAGCAATAGGCGCCAAACAGTTTGTAGTACAAGATGCGTTGGATACAATTTTCATAGCTGAAGAGTACTCAGTGTGATTTACCCCATACACAAACATAGGTGTAGCATCCTTTGAAGGCGCAGAAATAATTACATTTTTAGCCCCAGCTTCAAGATGGCCTTTGGCTGTTTCTTGGGTTAGAAAAAAGCCTGTAGATTCTATTACGTAATCAACATCTAAAGATCCCCAATCTAATTTTTTAGGATCTCTTTCACTAGAAACTCTAATTTTACGCCCATTCACTATCAAGTTTTGTCCTTGAGTTTCAACTTCTTCAAATAACTTTCCGTGAGTTGAATCGTATTTCAGCAAATAAGCCAAGTAGTCGATTTCAACCAAATCATTAATTGCAACCACTTCAACATCCTTGTTATTTAGAGCAGCTCTAAGCGCTAGTCTTCCTATACGTCCAAATCCATTAATACCAACTTTTATCATCGAAGTAAAATTTTGATTTATATAATTATTGCAAAGCAGATTTACTACCTAACGAAACAACTTTTCAAATTTAGTGTAAAAAATACACTTTAAAGTAAAAAGGATTATGTTTTCTGCTTAATTTTTAGATTATTTGGAAATTAAAAAAGAGGGGTTGTGGAAGCTGTTTTGAAAAAAAGCATACCAATGCTAGGAAAGAATCAAATGAAAAATTAAATTAATTTTGGTACCATCGCACCCAATCAATTTCAATTTGATTTGGAAATGCAGTTAACGCAGATGGGCCGTCTTGTGTTATAGCTAGATTGAGAATGATGTACCAATCCTTTGAATTGAAAGGCCAATCATACTGAGAGGAATACATATTAGGAGTCACTTCAAACACTTTATTTTGATCAACAAACCATTCGATTTTATCTTCTTTCCAATTGATTTCATAAATATGAAAATCGTCGGAATAAAATTCACCATTGCCCAGGTTCGTACTAAATGATTTATACTCGTGAAGCCATTGTTCATAAGGACAAGTACCTATGTGCGATGCTCCGGTTGTATTAGTTGAAGTTCCTGTCACATGACCCTGTTCCATAATGTCTATTTCGCCATCACAAGGCCATTGACCACCTGAAGGTAAAAGCCAAAAAGCAGGCCAAAAACCACGTCCTTCACAAGTTTTAATTCTAGCTTGTATTCTACCATATCTGGCAGAAAACAATCTGTCTGTTTTCATTCGGGAAGAAGTGTAATTAAACGGACCAATTGATTCTTCACGAACTATTATTTTAGCAGTCCCGTCACTAACAACCGTATTTTGCGCTTGGTAGTACTGAAGTTCACCATTACCCCAGCCCCAGTCGCCATTACCCGTTTCGTGTACCCATTTAGTGGCATCTAATTCGATGCCGTCAAATTCGTCGCTCCATATCAAACCTTCACTATTTGCGTACAAACAGCTTCCATTGTCTTCTTGAGCAGAAGAATTAAAATTAGAGGCAGCGATATCCATACAACCCACAACTGGAGGAGGAACAGGAACGTCACAACCAACTACTAAAATGAATATAAAAACAACTAAACCGTATAGATTTCTTTGCATGAGCTAAATTTATAGTTTTTACTTCTTGATCACCAATTCCCCCCATAAGGATGGGTTTTCATGAAAACCTTCCCTATCGTATGAATTCCATCTAAATTGATCTTTCCGGACTTCCTTATCAGATGATCTGTCTATAGCAAATTCTATACCGTACGTATGTCCCTTCTCAAAAGAATCTATATTTAAAGAACTTAAGGGAATCTGGATTTCAAACTGGTGCAAGTCACCCTTGATTTCTGATGCAACTAAAGCCTCTTTTAGATGGGTTCTACTTTGCCAGTCCCAAACGTTCGCATTTTCCGCTAAACTGATGCCAATGTGTTGGTCTGTTGTATAGTAGTGCTTTCGCTTACGCTGTAAATCTGGATTCGATGAAAAGGCTATTTCAAGCGCATCTCCATTGAAAATACCACCTTCTGTGAAGGGATTTCTCATAGGGTCGTTGCTTAAAAAGTTAAGTAAAAAATAAATATTTTCTTCGTCCATAATCGTTTTTATACGGTAGGAGTCAAATTCTATTCCCTGAGCATTTGCCCATTCATCCTCATTACTATTCCCGTCAATCTTAATACCAACAGATTCGGCAATCGAAGTTTTTAATCGTTTGTTAAAACCACCATCGTAAGGAATAACTTTAATTTCGTCTACATAAAGTTCGCCATCAGCTTCAAATTGAACTATGAATTGTTTAATGTTGTAAGGGTCTAGGTTGGGCGCATTTTCCCATTCAAACTCGGCAATTGGTAAAATTACATTAGACCATTCTTCCGTTATGATTCCACCCTCAATACACTTAGGGCTAAAACCAATCCACACTTGTGAGCCGGAGTAATCTTCTAAACAAGCGGCAAGCGGTAAGGATTTTAAAGTTCCTTTTACAGCACGAACCTTAAATTGTATGGCTGCTTTATCGATAACCTGACTCATGTCTTTACCTTGCCAACCATCCCAACCAAAGCCCATACCCAACCAAGGGCAGTCTCCGGCTTTTTTATCCCATTTCCAAAGCATGGCACCTGTACCAGAATAAGTAACGTCTTGAGTTCCTGTAATGGAAAGACATTCCTTTTTCTTTTTCATCCAGTTTTCTTTCTTGCCTAATTTCTTATTTTTCTTCCGATTCATAAACGGAATAGAAACTTCACTTTGGCTAGACTCTGTAAACCAATGCTCACCATTTAAGTTGTCAGAAAAAATATCTAATGAATAAAAGTTTTCAATAGATTCTGGCATCTCTTGATTTGCCGGGGCGTTAAAAAGTGCTTGTTGCTTAAAAGAACCACAAGACATACTAAAGACCGTAACAAAAAATATAAGTACTACTGATTTTATATGCATTCGCTTATGGTTTTAAAGGTTGGTCTTCTGTAAAGATTACGTAGTCCATTAAAGTTTGACTGTAACCTCCACCTTGCTGCGCTAACATTAAAACAGACACCTTGTTCAATAAATCTGGATTATGAACCCCATTACCATCAGCATCTACAGGAGCTCCATTAACTAAACTAGCAAGATCAGAGTATTTTAAAGAAACCAATTGCCAACCTGGCTCAAGATCTCTGATTTCTATAGCATACATGTCTTCGAGACCCTCTTCAAAAACACCATTATTGTTGTCATCTTCTCTAAATTGCAACAACACAATTGGAGGGTTGTCAAGACCTTGTGGCATGTTAAGCATTACATTAAAGTACACTCTAGCGCCATTGTCATTCAAATCAAATGTAGAATTTCCATAAGCTGTGGCTGGAAAGTCAACCAAACCGATCAACCAATCCCAATCTACATTACCACCCATATCGTAATACGAGTTTCCTTGTGGCGAATTATTACTTGTTACATTAAAACTCATATTTCCACCATTCTGAGCAAAAATCTCCCAATCTGGGTTTACACCTGTCTCAAAATCGGCAAGCAAAAGCCCGTTGTCTACTTTGGTTGTGGAAACTGCAATCGTATTCTCTGCAATTAAAGAATCTGTAACAGAAATGATCGTATCAGAAGCATTTACGTTGTAGCTCACTTTGAGAGTAAGATCACAATCTTCAATTTTAAACATAGGTAAGTTTGTGGTAGAACCGTCCCAAGAAGCGTTGTCTTCATCTAAAATTCTAGAAGAACCTGAAATCACTTTTTCAGCACCAGATATAGCACCCTTAATCACAATCTCCCAGTTAACAGATTTGGAAAACTCAGCCCTAAAGAAACTTGATTCTCCAGCAGCAAAATCTACATCTGGGTTGCTAATTTGTAAATTTTCAACGACATTGAATTCGCCAAATTGATCGATTAACGAAGGGCCTTGAAAACCTTCTTCACGTTCACATGAACTTAAAACTGTTCCTAAAACCAGGATATATAATACTCTTTTCATAAGGGATTTTTTTTAAAATTAAAATTTCATGATGTAAATCACTGACATTCTATCGAAGCCGTAATCTTCTGTTCCCAATACTGAATTACTCCAGCTATAATCTTGCCATAAAATTTGCAAATCGTTTTTGTTGTCAAATTCATAACGCAAACCCATACCAAATATTCTCTCAGACAATTCAGTCTCAAAAAGCGTAAAATCCTCTACTACGTCATTACGGTCTCTAACTGCTACGTAATCAGAACCACTAGCCTCAATGGTCTCATACCCTAGTAAGTAATAAAACTTATCTGTCAACTCTAAGGTAAGACCCGCGTAAATTCTTTGTGTATTCAACTCAGTCTCAATAAAAGCCTGATCTCCTGATCTTTTGGTTTGGTCATTGGTATAGCCCAATTGCATGGTTATTTGCTTGTCGTAATTCGGTAACATATTCTCAATATTCATGTCCAAATTGGCCGCTATACTGTTGAATTTTTTTAAATCAGCAACACCCAAACCTACAATTTCAGATAACATACCGTATTTTAAAGAAACAGAATAACGGTCATCCTCATCAACACGCGTTAAAGCAAAGTCTAGACCTTGTCGGTTAGGCGTTGCCAAACCGTACGGATCGATGTTGTTGTACTGAGGGTAAAACTCTGCCAAACCAACTTCAATTTGAGAATTGTAGAAGGTCGGGTCATTTTTAATATCCCACATCCCAACCGGACGAACAACTTGCTGGTTGGTATAGCGATCAAACATAAAGGCTTGTGTTTTGTATTTTAAACGTCGCATTTGAGCACCTGCACTTCTGTATCCTTGACCTACGTTTCTGTAAGATACCGAAAACTCCATATTGAATGGTTCGTAAACAGACTTAAATGTTGCATAATTAAAATAATCTTCAACCAAATTCTCCTTTACTACATTGTCTGGATCTTGGTTGTTTTCTGTAAACGATTTAGAAAACCCTGACTCTCCATCTAACTGAAATTTAAAATCGTCTAGTGTCGTATTTAAACTGTACGTACCTGTTAGAACCGGATTTTTAAAGTAACTCGTATTGTTAGAGGTTCCGGCAATATCGGCAAGGTTGATGTAATTTACACCCGCAGAAATTTGAGCACTCTGTACCATCGTTACATTACCACCATAAAAAACACGATCGCTTATGGTGTTAAAGTTTGAAGGATTGATTCTAGAAGTAAACAAATTAAATTGCAGCTCTTGAATAACTTCTTTAAAACTCAAAGAAAAGTCTGTAGCCAACCCTTGTTGCCTCCAGGTATTGTTTCCTTTATAGAAATAATCGTAATGCATCATTTCAGAATACATATTAAAGATATCGAGTGTATTGTCAAAGAGATCCTCGTTGTTGTTGTAAAAGGTAAAAGGTGACAATTTGTAATCCATATCCCCTACTTGGTAACGAATAGAATTTGCAATAAGACCTCTTAAATAAAGCTCTCTTAGATCGAAAGTAACACCAGAACCCCAAAACCCACCGTATTCATTTCGAACTCTAATAGTAGATCGGATGTACGTATTTGCGTTTGGACGAATGTTGGCAGATAGATCTACAAGTGTATGACCGTATTCAGCTTTAGAAGCCGAGGTAGTATCGGCTTCTTCACCTTTCAATTCGTCTAAATTGTAAACCCCTCGAGCCAAGCCCGAAAGCCAGAATTTTTTACTATTCTCTTGTGCATATGAAGATGCTGAAAAAATAAATAAAAGCGAGATGACAGCTATTTTTTTTGTCATTAGAATGATATTTTAAGTTCTAAACTGGTTTCTGTTCCTTTAAAATGGTCTTTTTGAAAACTTTTGTCTTCAAATTCGAACCATCGGTGTCTAATAAATATTGCAGTGTTTTTAGCTATGGTATAATCAATTCCTAAACCATACCCGTTCCCAAACTGATCTCTTGGTCTTTCAGTCTTCACATCCAAGTCTGTTTTGTAATTGGCTATGGTTCTTTCAAATCCAAGGTACCCGTTAAGTACAAACTTGCTGTTCACAGCATAGTAAGCCTCAAACTCGTTGTTGTATTGTTTTACATAGGCTTCATCTGATAAAACAGGAATAGCAGACCATGATTCTTGTGCAGAGTAAACTCTACTTATAGAAAATAAATACAATTTGGAGGACAAGAATTTAGGGTGGTATTTGGCTTGAAATTCAATACCGCTAAAATAGTTTCTGGTAAGTTCATCTCCCGTGAGGTTTACGGTTTCGTAAACATCTCTGTAAATAACCGATTGATTTCCGTAAGGACCTACATTTGCAGGAAAGTTCCATCTCCACATGCGAGAACGCGTTAATTGATTTACCGGATGGCCGAAAGTAAGTTGACTACTAAGCGCGTCAATTTCTCCGGAGGCACCAATGG
>Ga0233444_10004009_pt1 | contig 14293 bp, 17 predicted proteins | sample SI_124_October20_6_FD_182792 | JGI IMG/M metagenome (GOLD analysis project Ga0233444, IMG submission 182792) | Seawater microbial communities from Saanich Inlet, British Columbia, Canada - SI_124_October2016_10_MG | ecosystem: Environmental > Aquatic > Marine > Inlet | place: Canada: British...
TAAATTATGAAAATTTAAGTGGTCTGTCTAATGAGGTTAAGTCTAAACTAGTTTCTATTAAGCCTAAGACATTAGGCCAGGCCATTAGAATAGATGGTATTACTCCTGCAGCTGTAATAATTCTATTGTCTCATATTAAAAAGCTTAAATTTAAAGCTTCTGCGTAATGCAGGACAAAGAGGTTATAAATATTCTGCAGGAACAACTCAATTTTACCTCTAAATCTATAGCAACATTAAAAATATTCGTAGATGAATTAATTAATGCAAACAAAAAGCATAACTTTATATCTAAAAGCACAGAAGCTGATATTTGGCAAAGGCATATACTTGATTCTGCTCAATTAGTTAAATTTATCGATTTTTCAAAAGGCTCTCTATCAGATTTAGGCTCTGGAGCAGGTTTTCCAGGCTTAGTTTTAGCAATATTTAATAATAATAAGGACTTTCACGTGAAATTATTCGAAAAATCACCAGTTAAAAGAGCTTTTTTACAGGAAATTAGTAATAAATTGTCTTTAAAAGTAGAAATTAAGGGAAATATTTATGAGGAAATTGTTGACGCGGATTATATAGTTAGCAGGGCATTTAAGAAGTTGGAAATAATAATACAAGTTTCACGTGAAATCATTAAAAAACCACATAAAATGATAGTTTTAAAGGGTCAAAATGCACATGAAGACTTAAAAAAAGCTTTTAAAAGAAAAAAATACGCTTATAAACTTGAAGACAGTATAACTAATAAGGATTCTAAAATAATTATAGTCGATTTAAAAAAATGACAACAACAATTTCGGTGATTAATCAAAAGGGTGGAGTGGGTAAGACAACAACAGTCATAAACCTAGCAGCTTCACTGTCCATTATGGGTCAAACAAATCTAGTTATTGATTTAGATCCTCAAGGAAATGCTACAACAGGGTTTGGAAAAAGCAATAACGATGAAGAAAAAAATATTTACAATCTATTAATTAGAAAAATAAATCTTAATCAAGTTGTTCAAAAAACAAACATTGAAAATTTAGACATCATCGGATCTCATGTAAATTTATCTGGACTAGAAGTAGAGACAGCAAATGATTCAAAAAGAGCATTTGTTTTAAAAGAAATCTTGTCAGCTGAAAAATCAGGATTATTAAAAAAATACGATAATATTTTTATAGACTGCCCACCTTCCTTAAGTTTGCTTACTATTATGTCGTTAGTTGCATCAGACGAATTATTAGTCCCTTTACAAACAGAATTTTTTGCCTTGGAAGGTATTACTCAGTTAGTGAAAACGATCGACAGGATTAAGGAAAATTTAAATCCCTCGCTTTCTATAAGGGGAATATTATTAACCATGTTTGACAAAAGAAATAAATTATCATCAGAGGTGGATAGAGAAGCTAGAAATTATTTTAAAGATAAAGTTTATAAAACTGTAATTCAGCGAAATGTAAGATTATCAGAGGCTCCTTCACATGGTTTGCCGTGTGTAATATATGATAAGAGTTGCGTTGGTAGTAAATCTTACTTCAAGCTAGCTGAAGAGTTTAAAAATAATCTGGTGAACGCTGCATGAGATCAGGTAAAAAAAAAGGATTAGGTAGAGGATTATCCGCTTTATTTGGTGATGACAAACCTAAAGACAATTCTTTAACAATTAATAAATTAAACACAGTATCAATTAGTGATTTAAGCCGAAATCCTTATCAACCAAGACAACATTTTAATGAGGAAAAGCTTGAAGAATTGGCGAATTCTATAAAAAAAAATGGCATAATACAGGCCATAGCAGTTAGACAGAGTAATTCTGACAAAAATAAATACGAAATTGTAGCAGGTGAAAGAAGATGGCTTGCAGCGCAAAGAGCAGGCTTACATGAAATACCAGTAAATATTTTAGAACTTAGCGATGTTGAATCTTTAGAAGTTGCAATTGTAGAAAACATCCAAAGAGATGACCTTACTCCGATTGAAGAAGCTAGAGGATACAAAAGATTGTCGGAAGAATTTAAATATGATCATGCAAATATTTCAAAATTAATGTCTAAGAGCAGAAGTCATATTAGCAATACATTAAGGTTACTTACTCTGCCCGCAGATATAATTGCAATGCTGGAAGAAGGTTCCTTAACATCTGGACAAGCTAGACCTTTAATAGGGTTAGATAATGCTTCCTATATTGCTGAAGAAATAGTTAAAAATAATTACAGTGCAAGGAAAGTTGAATATTTAGTTAAATCAAAAAAAAATGTAGAAACTAAAAATTCTTATAAAGATGCTAATATCTTGGAAGCGCAAAAGCGTATTGAAAAAATATTAGGCTTAAAAGTAAATATAGAAAGTAAAAAAAATAACTCAGGCAAAGTATCAATAGTGTATGAAGATTTAGAACAATTTGATATGATTTCAGATTTACTTACTAAGCATTAGCTAATTCACACATATCTACAATTAATTTCTTAATGAGTGTATTTTTTTCAACATTAGAATTTGATTTAATTTCTATTTCCAAATTGTAAGTTTTTTTTAAAAAAAAATTAATTTTGTTAGAATTCCATTTTTTTATTTGTAAAATAAAATTTGGCTTATCTTTCCAGAAAATTGGTGGTTTAATTTGACTGACAGCTTCTTCTAAATTTGAGTTATTTGACATAAATATTGCTTCCAATAATTTATTAAGTCTTTGATTAATTAATGTTAGATAAAATATATTTTTGTCTCCATCTATTACTGTGTCACTTAGTAATTTATTGGTTTTAATCTTATCTCCATTCAGTGCGTAATCCTTTAAAATATTAAAATCATCATTAAATTTAGTATTTAAAAGTATTTCTAATTTATCTTTTTCTATTTTCTTCTCTTTAAAATAAATGATAATTTTATTTAGTTCATTGTAAAGTTTAGCTCTATCTAAATTAATACTTTCTATTATTAGATTTATATTAAATGGTGTAAGCCCTTCAAAACCGACTAATTTATTTAAAATTATTTTTTTTAAGGTTATTTCATTATCAGCGTAACATGGAACTATCCCGCAATTTTTTGATTTTTCAAAATAACTTCTTATTTTAGATTTTCTCTCTAAAATATCAGAAAATAAATATATTTTTTGCTGTCTGCCCATGTTAAAAATTTCTTCAATAACATCCAATATCTTGTCGTTAACATCTTCTATTAAAAAAATTTTTTCTTTTTCAAACAATGAGTTATTATTTATTTGATTAAAAAAATTATTAATATTTTTTAAGATATCTTCTTGGTGAAAAAAAAAAAATTTTGTTTCTTTATTAAATTTCTTTATTTGAAATTTAAAATTATTTTTTAAACCTAAATTTTCTCCATAAAACAAAGTAATATCACTTTTTAAAAGATTAATATTTTGTTCTAAAAGATAACTTTTATAAATCATTAATTCTATTTATCACTTTTTTAATAATTTGATTTGAAATATCTTCGGTAATTATTCTCATCAATGTTTTTTCATTAGTCAAAGTGTTTGTATATTGATTGGAGGCAGCGTAGTCACCAGATTTAATAATTGTAAATTTGGCAGCATCTAATTCACCTATAATACTATAACTAACAGTAGTAGTAACATTTATTTCGTACTTAGCTGGTTCACCTCGAGCATTTTTTTCTTTTATGTTTTTTATTTTTTTTGTGTCTAGTTTGATTTTTAATAATTTGCTGTCATCAGTTGTAGATATAAATTTTAATTTATTTTTTAAATTAAAATTTATTCTTTCATCTCCAGAGGTTACAATTTCTAAAATTTCAAAATTACTTTGTTGATATTGATTAGAAATTTTAAATCCACAACTAGTTAACAATGTTATAAAAATAAAAATATTTAAGAATTTATATTTCATTATTTAATTATGTAATTTATAATTTTATTTTTAACAAATATAGTTTTAAATTTTTTTTTGTTAGTAATAAATTTTTTGGCTTTAGAAATCTTGAGTACAACTTCATTAATTTGTTTCTCTATCAGGTCTTTTTTAACAGTTATTATGTCTCGAGTTTTGCCATTAACTTGAACAGCAAATTTTATCTCTTCAAAAGTTTTTGTTTTAATAACAGGCCATTTATTAATAGAATTACATTTATGTAATTCAAGACACTCATGTGATAAGTGAGGAGTAAAAGGAATCATTAATTTCATGATTTTAATAATGTTTTCTTTTAAAGATTTATTACTTATTCCAACATCCATGTAGTTGTTAAAAATTTTGTATGTTTCATAAAAAAGAGCTATTGAAACATTAAATTTGAATTCTTCAATAGATCTATCGATTTTATTGATAAGATTGTTGATTTCCATAGTAAATTTTTTTATATAATTTGTGTCTAGTTTTCCTTCTTTTCTATTAAAAATAAGTACATTTAGATTCCAAACTTTTTGCAAAAATTTATTTGATGATACAACGCCTATGTCAGACCATTGTATATCTTTTTCAGGAGGACTGTCAGATAGAATGAACCATCTTACAGCGTCAGCGCCATATTGTTTTATCATCGTTTCAGGGTCTATTGTATTTTTTTTAGATTTTGACATTGATTCTGATTGTCCGATAATAACTTTAGTTTTATCAGATTTTTTGACGGCAATATTATCATTAATTTTTTCAATTTCATCAGGATATAACCAGTTACCTTTTTCATCCTTATACGATTCATGGCAAACCATACCTTGAGTAAATAAATTCTTAAAAGGTTCTGACAAATTTATATTTTTATTAAATTTATTAATCCCTTTTGTGAAAAAACGAGAATATAATAAGTGCAATATTGCATGCTCAATTCCTCCAATATATTGATCAACTGGCATCCAATAATTAATTTTTTTTTCATCAAATGGAGATTTTTTGTGATTTGGAGAACAAAATCTCAAAAAATACCAAGATGAATCCACAAAAGTATCCAAGGTGTCAGTTTCCCTAGTTGCTTTTTTACCAGTTGTTTTTTGAATCGTTTTTTTCCAGTCAGGATCATTTTCCAAAGGATTTCCTTGGGAATTTAAATCAATATTTTCTGGAAGTGTTATAGGTAATTCACTCTTATCGACAGGAACTACACTACCATCTTCTAGGTAGATCATTGGGATAGGACATCCCCAGTAACGCTGTCTTGAAATTCCCCAGTCTTTTAAGCGAAATAATACTTTTCTGGTTCCCAGGTTCTCATTTTCTATTTTATTTATTATTTTTTTTTTTGCATTAACAATATCCAAACCATTTAAAAATTCAGAATTGATGATTTTGCCGTTTCCTACATAGGCCTCTTGAAGATTGCTATTTTTACCATCAGAAACAACTTTAATTATTTTAAGATTAAATTTTTTTGCAAAGTCAAAGTCACGCTGATCATGAGCAGGACAGCCAAATATTGCACCAGATCCATAATCCATTAAAACAAAATTTGCAAAATAAACAGGTAATTTTTTTTCTTTTATAAATGGATGTTCAACAAATAAACCAGTATTATATCCAAGTTTTTCAGCGTTTGCTAAAGCTTCCTCAGTAGTGCCCGTTTTGTCACATTCCTTTTTAAATTTTATAAAATCTTTTTTATCAATATAATTTTTATTAAGCGGATGATCATTTGATAGGGCAATAAAACTTGCACCAAATATAGTATCAGGTCTCGTTGTGAATACTTTAATTTCACTTTTATTGTTTGTTATTCTAAATTTAATTTCACAACCAAAAGATTTTCCTATCCAGTTTTTTTGCATTAGTTTAACTTTTTCAGGCCATCCATCTAAAATATTTAAATCTTCAAGTAATGGGTCCGCAAATTTTGTAATATTAAAAAACCATTGGGATAATTTTTTTCTCTCCACAGTAGCGTTTGATCTCCACCCTTTTCCGTTAATAACCTGTTCGTTAGCTAAGACCGTATTTTCTACTGGATCCCAATTTACATAAGTTTCCTTTCTTGAAACTAAACCTTGATTATAAAAATCAATAAAAAGCTCTTGTTGATGCTTGTAATACTCTTTATCACATGTTGAAATTTCTAGGTCCCAATCGATAGATAATCCAAGCAATTTTAACTGCTTTTTCATAGTTTCAATGTTTTTGTTAGTCCAATCTTTTGGATTTGAATTATTTAATTTAGAGGCATTTTCTGCGGGCAAGCCAAATGCATCCCACCCCATTGGGTGTAGCACATTATAGCCTTTCATAAATTTGAAGCGAGCTATAACATCGCCAATTGTGTAATTTCTCACATGACCCATATGGATTTTGCCAGAAGGGTAAGGGAACATCTCTAAACAATAAAATTTTTTACCTTTTGGATTGTAAGATTTATTTTTTTCAAAAAATTTTTGCCACTTAATTTCAATTTTAGGAAAATTAATTCTTTCCATTAGATATAAATTTGTTATTAATTTTCAAGTTTTTCTTTTTTTAATAAGGCAGCTTTTCTCAAAATAACAGAATTTAATTCGCTTTGAATTTTCGAATTAGATAATAAATTTATTTTACAATTTCCCGAGGTAGAGCAAGTTTTTTGATGAACTACTATTTTTAAGCTCGTAGATGTTATTTCATTGGAAAGAAATCTAACACTTATTTTTAGCGATTTGTTTTGATTTGTTTCATCATTATACCAATCTGAAATTATCATTCCTCCAGAATAATCTACAGTAGACATTGGAATAAAATCTAATGTTTCTAAAGTTGCTCTCCAAAGCGGGTTAGATGAACTAAATTCAAAATTTCCGCCGCCCTGTTTTTTTAACAATGAAGCAATACTAGTTCCTCTACCTTCTTCGACATTCTTTCTAGCTTTTGCTGCTGCTCCATCAGGCATTTTTCTTTGATCTACCTTTTTGAAAGATGAACAAGATAAAAGCATCATACTAATTAAGAGTATGTATGCTGTTTTTTTTAAAATTTGCATGAGTTAATTTTAGTAATTATTATTATAAAACGATCTATAACCTATTTGTAGAAAATAACCATAAATAGTGAAAAAAACGTTGTAAAAAAGTCACACTTAGGTAAAAATGCTTACAAAAAGGAGTTTTTTTGCAGAAAAAATAAGAATTTAAGCTATTTTACGACCAGTTGTTAATTAACAATTTAAACGTAAATAACAAAGGAAAATAAAATGACAAAAATGACAAAAATGATCGTTGTTATTGCTTCATCTTTACTTGTGTCTTTTGCTTCTATAGCTGGTGAGTTATCAGTTACAGGTTCAGCAAAAGCTTCATACACAATAAGTGGTGGTGTGGGAAACAATGATAATAAAGGTCTTGGTATATCAAACGAATTGAATTTCGCTGCTTCAGGGGAATTAGATAACGGTTATACTTGGAACTATCACATGGAACTAGATCCAGCAGCAGGTGGAGCTACAACTGTGCAAGACGATACAGCTTTAACTCTAAATACTAACGGTATGGGTACTGTTGGAATTTTTGATTCAGAAGGTGGTTTATCAACTGAATTAGGTTGGGGTATCGGTGCATTAGGAACTGGTCAAGATTACGCAAACACAATGGGTGCAGCAGCAACAAATGGTGCTCTTAATTGGGGTTACGACGTGTCATCTTACACAAACTTACAGTATCACACACCAGCTGATATATTACCATTAGGCTTAGCTGCTAAAATTGGTTTCGCACCAAATTTAGAAGGTCAAGGTAACAGCTTTAAAAGTACTGGTGGAGCAAACGCTACTGGTCCAGACGGTGATTCATTAATGCAATATCAATTATCAGCTGCTCCTATCGACGGCTTAAAAATTGGTGGTGACTATGCTTCATTTGAAAATACATCAGGTTTTGACCAAGAACAATCTGGTGGTAACGCATACGCACAATATGCAATCGGAAACGTTAAAATTGGTTATATGCAAGGTTACACTGAAAAAGGTAAATCTACATATGCTAATGGTGACGGAACATCTTACGATACATACGAATATGATGCATTAGGTATAGAGCTTGCAGTAAACGATGCACTTTCTGTATCTTATTCTAAAGAGAGCCACGAAGCGAAAGACAAAGGTCAAATCGCTGCAGGTAGTGCTTCTAGAACAACTACAATTGTAACTTCTGACGCGGAGTCATTCCAAGTAGCTTACAATATAGGTGGTGCAACATTAGGCTTATCTCACACAGACACTGTTAATTCAGAGTTTACAACGGGAAAAGACGAAGACAAAACTATAGCTTCAATAGCTATGGAATTTTAATTATTTAATTAATTAAAGTTAAAAATTAGAAAAGCCGGTTAATTATGTTAGCCGGCTTTTTTTTAGCTCTGATTTTATAGCCAAACCCTCAGAATTTACATTTTTTATGTAATTTAAATTGTTATATTTGATGCCTCCTAAAGGAATAAGTTTGCCAAAAATATTTTGTTGATAATAATTAAATTTAATTATACCTAAAATTGAGGCAGTTTTATTATAATTGACCATAAATAATTTTGATAGCAAGATATAGCTACAGCCTTGCTTGATTTTTAGGTTTATTTCTTTTGTATTATGTGCCGACCCAATGGCACCAAATTTAAAATTTATTAAACTTAAATGATTAAATGTTTTATTATAAGAGGATAAATAAATTCCATCTGCACATATAAAAGTAGCTAATTTTAAATTATTAGCTACAAAGAATTTAATTGATTTAGATTTACAGGCAATTCTAAATTTTTTAAGTTTATTTAAATCCTGATTATTCTTGTAATTTCGGTAGATTATTATGAATTTATTTAATTTTTTAATGTTACATAAATCAATATCTTTGATATTTTCAATTAATAAAAAATATTTATTTTTAATGATAAACATATGAACACAATAGTTGATAGATTTGAAAAAATAAAATCTAAAATTGCTTCCTTAAAGCCTAATAAGCCAGTTAATATTATAGCTGTAAGCAAAACATTTAGTCTAGACCACGTTAAACCTTTGATGGAACATGGCCATTCACACTTTGGAGAAAATAAAGTCCAAGAGGCTATAACAAAATGGTCAGAACAAAAAAAAACTAACAAAAATTTAAGACTTCATATGATTGGCAAATTACAAAGCAATAAAGTTAAGGATGCGGTGAAACTTTTTGATTATATTCATTCCGTTGATAGTCAAAAATTAGCTGATACTCTTTCCAAACACCAAATAAATTTAAATAGAAATCTAGAGTATTTTATACAAGTGAATATTGCCAATGAGACTCAAAAATCAGGAATATCCGTATCAGAATTGGATGCTTTTTATAATTATTGTGTAAATGAAATTAATCTTAAAATTATAGGTTTGATGCTGATACCACCTATAAATCAGAACGTTCATAAATATTTCAAATCTTTAAGCGAATTAAATAAATCTATGGCTCTTGAGAATATGAGTATGGGTATGTCCGCAGATTACCTTGAGGCTATTAAATATGGGTCAACATTTGTTAGAGTTGGAAGCTCTATTTTTGGCTCTCGATCTTAACTTTAGTATTGTTTTTTAATTCTTTTGTAATTTTTAAAAGATGTAATTTTTTTAGCGCTATACATCCTTCAGTTTTTTTATAATTTTTTTTTGCAATGTGAATAAAAATTGCGCTACCCTTATTTTTAATTATAGGATTCATATTATAATTTAAAACTAATATAATGTCGTAAATATTTTCTTTTTTATAAAGTTTCTCAAAACTATAGACTGATGGTAATTTAATAAGTTTATTATAATATTTAGATTTTGGATCATCGCACCATCCCATATTTTTTCTAATTATAATTTTTTTGATTTTAGATTGAATTTTTCCGACTCTATCTTCTCTGTACAATATATATTTTATTTTATATCTGCCTTTTGGTGTTATTAAATCTCCCTCTTTTCTTTTATAGCCAATTCCCCTTTTACCTATAACGCATTTTGCTTTATAGTTCTTATAAGTTAAGTATTTTTTGTTTATTAAAATATGCACAATTTAAATGTTCAAATTTTAGGCCCTTCTTCATTTGTTTCAACTTTAAACGAATTAAAAATGTTTTTAAAGTTTAATCCTTTAATGGATAATTTAAATGATAATCCTACCATTATTTTATTTCATATAGATGCTTTGGAGAATAAGAAACAAAAAACTTATATTGAAAGTTGTAATTCTATAAAAATATGTGCAGGAAAAAGAAAAGATATTATTAATAATTGTGATGCAAGGTTAGAATTACCAACTACTTTAAGAGAAATTAATGCTATAGTAGAGAATACAGCTGCTAAGAAAAAATTTAATAAAAATTCCTCGATAGAAATCAAAAATTATTTGTTGAATAAAAATGAAAAAAAATTATCAAAATTTGATAACTCAATAATTCTTACAGAAAAAGAAGTTCAACTACTAGAATTGTTTTTAAGTATAAAGAAACCACTATCAAAAAAAAAAATCTTATCTTCTGTATGGAAATATTCTTCCGATGCAGATACTCATACTGTTGAAACACATATTTACAGATTAAGAAAAAAAATTACTGATAAATTTATGGATACAAATTTTATTCTAAATAACAAAAATGGTTATTATTTATGAAAAAAAGAAATAAGATTGCAAAAGACCTCTTTTCTAAAAAATATAGAAAACGTATTGTTAAACCAAAGAAAGGTAAAGGAAGTTTTAAAAGAAAAAAACTAAGTTAATCTAGCACCTATTTGCTGAATAACCTTTGAAGCCATTTCCGTACCTTTAGCTAAACTTTCTTTAATTGACTTTTTTCTTACGTGGTAGTGAAGAAATCCAGCTGCAAACAAATCTCCAGCACCAGTTAAATCTACAATTCTCAGATTAGTCTGACTTTTACATTCCATTATTTCCCCTTGACTAATTGCGACGCTACCTTTGTGCGATCTAGTTATAACTAGAGTTTTATTTAATTTCTTACCAAAAGAAATAACATCATCAAAATTTTTTGCGTCAATTAATTCCAATATCTCTTGTTCATTTGCAAAAGTAATGTCTAATTTATTTTGAACCAATTCTAAAAAATTTTTTTTATGCCGATCAACACAAAATTTATCTGATAAAGACATGGCCGTTTTATTTGAAAAATTAATAGCTTCATTGAATGCTTCTTTTGGTTCACCTTCATCCCACAAATATCCTTCAAGAAAAGTTATTTCACTATTTTTGATAGCTCGTGCATTAATATCAGTTTTATTTATTTTTCCAGCTGTTCCAAGAAAAGTGCACATTGTTCTCTCTGAATCCGGAGTAATAAGTATAAGACATGTTCCGGTAGGTAAATTTTCTTTCTTTTTAGTGTAAAAATATTCTACATTTTCTTTTTTTAAGCCTTGCTCATATTTTTGACCAAGTTCATCATCATTCACTTTACCAATAAAGCCTACATTATTACCTAGTTGTGATAAACCAACAATTGAGTTGGCTATAGATCCTCCTGAAACTGTTTCTTCAATTTTAAGATTACCTAGTAATTTTTTAAATTCAGTTTCATCTATCAATTGCATGTTACTTTTTGTTAAACTATTTTTAGCAAGAAACTCTTCATCTACTTTGCAAATGACATCAACTATTGCATTACCTATTCCTAAAATATCCATTAATTATGCCTTTTTTGTTTTGAATGTCTTCTTTCTGTTTGGATAACAGCTTTTACAAATTTTACAAGTAATTCCATAACAATCTCTAGCCTTACAATATTCTCTTCCATACCAAATAATTTGAAGATGAAGTTTATTCCAATGTTTTTTTGGAAAAATTTTTTTTAAATCTTTTTCCGTTTGAACAACATTTCTACCATTTGTTAGGCCCCATCTTTGTGCAAGTCTGTGAATATGAGTATCTACTGGAAAAGCTGGATAACCAAAAGCTTGAGACATTACTACACTTGCAGTTTTATGACCTACGCCAGGAAGGCTTTCAAGATCTTTATAAGTTTTAGGGACTTTACTTTTATATTTTTCAACGAGTGTTTTTGAAAGATAATAAATACTTTTAGCTTTAATTCTAAATATACCAATCCTATTAATTAATTTTTCGATTTTTTTTCTTCCTAATTTTACAAAGTGCTCTGGTTGATTATATTTTGGATAAATATTTTTAGTAACATTATTTACATTTACGTCAGTGCATTGAGCAGAAAGCAATACAGATGTTAATAGAGTAAAATTATTTTTATAATTTAAAGGAATTGGTACTTTGGGATATATTTTGTTTAATTCCCTTAAAATAATTTTAGATTTTTCTTTACTATTCACTTAAAGTTTAAAAGGTCACGCATTGAATAAAGACCGGGTTTTTTATTCACAAGCCAGGCCGCAGCAGTTAAAGCACCCTCTGAATAAAGAGCTCTATCAAAAGATTCGTGATGAAGTTTTACAATTTCTTTTCCACTTGAGAATCTAACTTCATGCTCTCCAATAATTTTACCCTTTCGAATAGAATTAAAATTAATTTTTTTTGAGTAGGGAAAAGATTTTTTATTCAAATATTTTTTTCCAATTAAATTATAAAGATTTTTATTTTTCCCATCAGCAATTCCTTTACCTAGCATTAGTGCTGTACCAGATGGATAATCTATTTTATGTTTATGATGAACTTCATAAATTTTACTAAGAAAATTATCTCCTAAAGATTTAGACGCAATTTCCGTTAAATACATTAAAAGATTTACACCAATACTCATATTGCCAGCTTTTAAAATTGGAATTTTTTTTGAAAATTTTTTAATTAAATTTTCATCTCTTTTAGAAAAACCTGTTGTACCAATAATAACTTTTTTTTTAAGTTTGGATGCAATTCTTAAGATCTCAAGTGTGCACTTTGGAATAGTAAAATCTATAATTACATTTGTATTTTTAAATGAGTCAATATTATTTAGACCAGGTTTAATACCTGAAATTTTTTTATTAATTATTTTATTTTCTGTTAATGAAACTAACTTGAAATTCTTATTATTTTTGGATGATCTAATGAGTTGTTGGCCCATTCTGCCCATGCAGCCTGTAATAGATAAATTTATTTTTTTCATTATTTTATAAAATAAATTATTACAATAATAACCAATGTAATTATAGTCCAAATAGATAGATTCCTTAAAAATTCTTTTAGTTTTTTATTTGTAGACAAAAAATTTGGTAAGATTAGAGTCAATACTGCAATTAAAAAAATTGCAGACATTATCTGATCAGTTTGCATTTAAAATTAGGAATTTTTCCAGAACTTTTTTGCCTTTTCAAAAAAGCTTTTAATGATTGGATCGGGCTTACTGCTTTCAATTTTATTAAATTCTTCTAATATTTCTTTTTGTCTTTTTGAAATAGATGTAGGAACTTGAGTAATAATTCTAATATATAAATTTCCAAGAACACTGCTTCGTAAAACAGGCATACCTTTCCCTTTTAATCTAAATTGTTTACCATGCTGTGTTCCTGGTGGTATTTTAATTTTTGATTTACCACCATCAATTGATGGTACTTCAACAGAAGTTCCAAGTGTTGCATCAGTAAATGAAATAGGTAATTCATAATATAGATTTTCTTCTGATCTCTTAAAAATTTCATGATTATCGATTGAAATAAATAAATAAAGATCTCCACTAGATCCTCCTTTGGATCCAGCTTCTCCTTTTCCAGAAACTCTTATTCTTGTTCCATCGTCAACACCTTTTGGAATTTTTACAGTTACATTTTCATTTGTCTGAACTTTGCCGTTACCGCTACAAGCATTACATGGTTTACCAATCGTTTCACCATAGCCGCTACATTGAGGGCAAGTTTGTTGAACAGTAAAAAATCCTTGATTTGTTCGAACCTTTCCTCTTCCACTACAATAATCGCATTTTATAGGTTTAGAACCCTTTGCTGCACCACTACCAGAACACGATGAACATGATTTATAAGTTGAGTATTTAACATTTTTTTCAATACCTTTGAAAGCATCTTCTAGGCTTATGCTAACATCATATCTTAAATCATTTCCTCGATTACTTGATCTTCTAGTTGACCCACCACCGCCAAAGTCACCAAAAAAATCTTCAAAAATATCTGAAAAAGACGAAGTATCAAACCCGCCAAAACCTTGACCTCCTCCGCCAGCACCTTCAAATGCTGCGTGACCAAACTGATCATAATTTGCTTTCCTTTTTTCATCTGAAAGTATGTGATAGGCTTCACTTGCTTCCTTAAACTTTTCCTCAGATGCTTTGTTACCTTTAGTTTTATCTGGATGATATTTTAGAGCGAGTTTTCGATATGCTTTTTTTATTTCATCTTTAGATGCTGATTTAGTAACACCTAAGACATCATAACAATCTCTTTTAGCCACAGGACGTCTC
>Ga0233444_10004012_pt1 | contig 14285 bp, 15 predicted proteins | sample SI_124_October20_6_FD_182792 | JGI IMG/M metagenome (GOLD analysis project Ga0233444, IMG submission 182792) | Seawater microbial communities from Saanich Inlet, British Columbia, Canada - SI_124_October2016_10_MG | ecosystem: Environmental > Aquatic > Marine > Inlet | place: Canada: British...
ATTACCAAATCATCTGTTTCTCCAGGCTTGCCTGCATAACTCGTGCCGTGTGCAACAAAGTTTTTCAATTCGCCAATTAAACTAGGTGAGCTTATTGTCATCTTGTTTGTTTCAACCAGTGTTTTTAACTTGGCACAGGCCGCTATTTTACTTTTGTTTGTTGTATTAAAACCTTTTCTATAGCGTCTGCCACTAGCACTTACAACAGTGTTGTCGCTTAAGAAGTATCCTTCAATGTTCTGCTCTCCATACTGTTCTATACACAACAGTGCAGCTTCGCCAATTGTATTATTTTCTACACTGTAATAAACACTCTGCGGGTCTTGTACAGTTTCGTTTACATGCTTTACTATTTCTACAAGTATACGTATTTGATCTGTGATTGGTGTTTTGTTATGACGCCATTCAGCAACTTGTGTTGTTGAATTAGCTTCGTACACCTGTATAGCACTAGGGTCGCCACCCGTACCTAAACTTGGATCAAGTGCCACAGTGTATATTCTGCCCTTTTGAGGCTTTTTATACCAACGTACTTGTCCAGTTTTATAAAGTGGTTCGCTAACGCCTTCAAGATCAATAAGTTTTGTTGGAGATATAAGTGTTTCATCTGAGATGATAAATTCACAGTCCATCTCCCGACGGAAACGTTCAACACCTAATATGTTACGTTGTTCTTCGGCCCAGTCTTCGTCTCTGTCTGGATGCTCTCGCCAAAATGCTCTGTAGGCTTTGAAACCATTGATACCTAGTTCTTTTTGATTGCCAAACTCGTCTTCAGTTTTGTTTGCACCTTTCCATATAAATGCAAACTGATCCTCATCACTGTTAGGCGTGCTTGTAATGATTGCACCACCACCTGTTGATAGTGTAGGTGAAATTGATGTCCAAAACTCTCGTGCTATTGTAGGTCGTACAAACGCAAACTCATCACAGTACAGCAGTGTAATACTCATACCACGTCCAGTATTTTCTGTTGTTGTTTGTGCTACTATTCTCGATCCATTGTCAAATTCTATTGAACCTTTATTGTAACTTGTAGCACCAGCACGTATATGATCAGGACATGCTTCATATGAATATCTCACACGTTGCATAATTTCTTGAGCACCTGCATACTTGTGTGCCGCAACCAATATTGTACTATCAGGTTTGAACATTGCATACCAAAGCAAATAGCCAGCAGCACTTGTTGACTTCCCAGTTTGTCTTGGCATCATTGATATACTAAATCTATAATTGTGATAGGTTTGTATTAGTCTTTCTTGGAATTCCCAAGGATTGTACTGTAACTTGCCTTGTACAGGATGTTGTATGAAGAAAAAATTACGCATGAAATACTCTGGGCCAGTTTCTGGATCAGCACAACGCATGAATTCTTCAAGTTGTTGTTCAGTAAATTGTTGTTTTTTGTAAGGAGTTTTGACTAACACCCCATCTTCTTGTTTTGCAGTCATACAATATCTCTATAAAAAAATTGTGCAACACCATTGTTTCTTTTTGGTCCACTATGTTGCAAGTCCCTGGCCAAGTCTTTTTCGCCATTCTTATACATTATGCTTTGATCGTACCAATAAAACTTTGCACTATTTCTGTTAGTAATATTCTCAATTGCTAACAAGTTTTTTTGTTGATTTAATTGCGGGTTCTCATCATTCATAATAAAAGTTTCCAATATGTCTCTGTGTATTGCTTTAGTTACCTCAAAATTTGGCCCAAAAACATTGAAATCATTTTTATTTTTCCTCATCTCAAATCTAGTTTCTTCAGGAGCTACCATTACTACAATCTTAGGCTTTATTACTGGGATCCAATAACTCGCAATTCTAAAAACTGTATCAGCTGAGGCAGCTGGAACTCCAAGGTTATAATAGTTAAGGTTTAACATTTTTGCTAATTGAGATATATATGTTTCGTTTTCAGATAATCCTATGCCAAAAGTATGACTACATCCTAGTGCAACAATGCTATTTGTATCTTCTACTAATTCCTTACTCCTAAATCCGTAACTATTACAATTATAAGTAAGTTTTCCGTCCCATTGTCTAACATAGGATTCTAACTTGGAATCTTTGATGTTTTTTTGGTATGCTTCTTTTGAATCAGTTCCATTCCAATCGAGAACTTGTCTACTATACTGTGTTTGTCTAGTTACTGGTGGATATTTTAGATTGAGTTGTGTTATATCTTTTATAGGCATATTTACAAGGCCTCTGCAATATCTGGCCATAATTTTGCAAACTGTCCTTTTTGATCAGGATGCCAAATGTTTTCTATATCATCAGTGAACCTTAGGAAATCCTTGCTACGTGTGATATTATCTGGATTCATTGCTTTCATATTGCCGTGTAAAGTAGCATAACCTGTATTTCCTGTAACTAGTTGTTTTTTAATACCGTTGAGAAAGTTAATATCAGTATGGGCAGAGGGAAACTTTAACTTATATTTTTCTATTTCATTGATTGCCAACTTTCTTACACTTTCGTTGTGTTGTGTAGGATCGAGCTGATCACCATATACAACTTGCCAAGTAATCTGTATTCCTTTGCTAATTGCATATTCTTTGAGTTCAATTAATCTTGTACAATTGTAAATATTATATACACTTTGAATTCCACCGTAATGCTTTGAAACTCTTAGGTGATCGCTAACTTTAGTTACATTTGTGTCTAATTGGTTCCATGAACTTCCCCATCTTACATACTCAAATCTGTCGCCTATGTTATCAAAACTCATACTCCATCCAACACGAGATCTTTGTAGTAATTTTTTTGGCACTGGAAATGTATCAAAATCTATGGTCATATTTGATATTACAGTGATTAACACATTATCAGGAAGTAAATCAAGTAAAGCATTATTTTCTTTCATCATCAAAGGCTCGCCACCAACTAATGCTACTTCACGAACATGTTCTTTATTTTGTTCTATATAGTTGATTATTTTTGTATATTGATCTTTGATATTTTCATTTTTACCAACTTTTTTTATTCTAGCCCATTTTGTACTGAAATATTCAGTACAATAGTTGCATGCAAGATTACAAGTATTATTCCATCTTATATCAATCAAACCAGGTTTATGGTCATTAAACTCAGCAGTAGTAATATCAAAGTCCTTGGCACTTTGATTATGCCATTGTCTTTCGCTAATACCAGTAATATCTTCTCTACGTATGCAATTTTTACAATACTCTTTATGTAATACACCAGTGAGAAGTGTACTTTTTATTTCTTTAAGTTTCTCACTAGAAAGTATTTCTTCTATTGTTCCAGTATCGTGGTTGCCTAATAGATGCGGATCTCCAGCACAACAGGTTTTTATCTGTCCTTCAAAATTTAGATGTAGGCTACGCCATGGAGCCGCACAATATTTCTTTTCTTGTTCCATAATTTTACTTATAGACAATGTCAAGGAACACTAAGTTAAATACAAATATGAGTAGCACATTAGTATTAGCCCCCGACTTTAATCCAGTCAGTTATCTTCCTTTGTCCACTGTGTGCTGGCAAACTGCAATAAAATTAATTTTTATTAACAAAGTTTCAGTCATCGAATGGTATGATGATTGGGTTATACACAGTGCAAAACTGAACATTCGTGTTCCAGCAGTTATTGTATCCAATCGTGGCTACAAACGTAATAGTTTTGGTATGCGTTTTTCACGAGAAAACTTATATTTACGTGACTTGTACAGTTGCCAATATTGCAATGAGACCATAAGCGGCAAAGAACTGACTATTGATCATGTGATTCCGGTAAGTCAAGGAGGAAAAACAACTTGGGAAAACAGTGTAACATGTTGTAGAAGTTGCAACACTGCAAAAGGAAACAAACTATGGAAACCCAGGCGAAAACCCGAAGCACCAGACTATTGGCGGCTAGTGAATAGGATACAGAATGTTCACATGCACATAGCACACGCAAGTTGGCAACAGTACTTAGGTGTAAAAAAAGTAACAGTTAGTCGTCGATCCGCTTAGGCTCGACATTTTTTATGACTGCTTTGACTGGTTTTTCGTACTCTAAAGGTAAAGGTGCAAGTTTAGGTTTAGGTTTTGGCTGTGGAGTATGTAAACCTCCAAAGTTAATGCCTGTGATCATGTTACTACGCCATCTTCCAGTAACTTGACTCTGTTAGCAAGGTGAGCTTTTTGCACGTCCTCTTTGTTCTGTCCGTGATAAGGTACTGCATGTCCTTCACTTACAAGAATTTCAGTAATCATACGCCATGAATCTAAGGCACTGTCGTACACACTAAAGTCGCCAAGGATACGTCCAAACTTGCCTTTCATATCTTCGCCGTTTTTGTTGATCTGTGTTTTAAGTACGCAGGTTTTACCTAGTAGTTGTTTTACTCTTGCCTTGGCTGCAAGTCCAAACTTTTTTTCTTCTTTGTCTCTTGTTCTTGATTCTGGTGTGTCTATGCCCGCAATACGAACACGCTCATCTGATAGCACTATACCAAAACCCAAGTCGATGTCTACATCAACTGTGTCGCCATCAATAATTTTGACGATGGTTGCACGATATTCGTACATTATCTTGGATATCCTTTGAATGCTATCACAGGACTTTGTGTGTTTACAGATGGCAATTCTTCGCTACCTCTTGGATGATGAGCTGATGATTTTAAACCAATTGATTTGAATGCATCATCTGCCAGTTTTGCTTCTTCTTGTGTATATCCGCCAACATAACCATCACCAGCAATCCAACTTGATGGATCCATTTCGTGATCTGTATTTCCATCAGAATCCATTGCAGCCATTGCCATGCTCGCTCTGTATAGATCATAATAACCATTGTTTCTTACACTACCAGGAGATGCTTTCTCCGCAGTGTGAGGCATCTTTCCTTGTTTAAGGTCAGTACCTCTACGCTCAGTTATAAACTCAGTAGCACGCATCAGTCCATAACGCCTGCGTTACCACTTGTTGCGGCGCCAATTTCAGCCGCAGTACCACTTCCGCCTACAATTGTAAGCTGATTACCAACACCTACCCAAACATCTCTTTTGCTATTTGCTGATATTACAATCGGTACACTGTTTGCTTGATTGCCATCGTTGTATAAAAATAAACTGGCATTTGCAGTCGGTTTACCTGATAACCTAACTTGTGCAGTTACGCTAGTGGTGCCTGTTGAGATTGATGCTTTGTCTGTGGTCCAGACAGTGTTTGCTATTGCACCTGAGTATACTGTGATTGCCATTGTTTACTTTCCTTTGTTACCACTTGCGACATGACCAGTAACGTGCTTTTGTACGTGGTCCTGGATTGTCACAGTTGTGTCTAGCTCTAAAACTCTTACGTGCTTTAGGATTGTTTTTTCTAATTTTCATTGCTTTGCCCTTGACGCTACTTCCGCCATGACCAAAGTTAACTTTTTTTACGTTGCCTGTTTTTGGATCTTTAACATACACCTTAAACTTTTTCACATCACCTTGCATAGGCTTGTTTAATTTAACACTACGTCCTTGGTATTCAGCTTCTGCCAACTCATTTTCAACAACACGCTTTAAACTTTTAATAGTATCGTTAACCATTGCACTGATGTCGCTTGATCCAATTTCATCATCGTCATCGCCGTGGAATTCAGCAGTGTCTGCAATTGCCTGTGTGATTTGCTCTATACCATACTGTCTTACCATGTCTGAGAATTCAGGATGATTCATAATCCTGCGTGTGATCATTGCTTCAACTTCTTCTACATCTTCTATAAGTTTTTCAGTTTGTTCTACTGCTTCAGTGAGTTTTCTATTATAGTAGTTTGCAGTATCAGCTGCACCTAAACGTTTGTGTAATGTTGCTTGCTCTTCAAACATCTTTATATCGCCAGCAAGTTTTTGTATCTGTTTACAATTACAATGAGCACACTTTGCACCACAAGTACAGTCCATAACTTTTACACCACAACATGCTTCAGGACAATAAATTTTACCATCCTTGATACGTTCCATTAGTGTGCCTTCAGTAGTGATTGATCTATAGCCTTCGTTACTAATGGCTGCATCTGCATCGCCATCACCGTCAATATCAATCATCACCCAGTTTTCACCATCTGGATCTTGTGAATCATATGGACAGTCTGTGGTTGGTTTGTATAACTCGTCACCGCAATACTTACAACAACATTTTTGATGCATTCCTTCATCTATCTCTTCAACACTTTCCGCAGGTGGATCAATAACTCCATCTGTGTCGTCACCCACATAGTTACACGCTTCTAGTATACCATACGCATATTCATCTAAATGTAGTGTAATACTATCATCACTGTGTTCAACTACAGGAAAGTCTATAGCAATTTCGTCATCAAAATCTTCTCTAACAACAACTTCAAGCACATCACCTGTAATAGGAAATGCTACTGCTCTTTCACTTTCTGGTATGTACTTTTTTAAACTCATTACTTTGCCTTGTATTCTTGATATAGTTTCATTAGATGATCTTCGCTGACTTCATTAAGCTCTGACTCACCAAGCACTGACATTGGGTTGTCTCCACCAGCAACTTTTGGATATGCCATTTTCTTTGGTCCGTTAAGTCCACCAGCAATGTCCTGTGTCATATACTCAGTATCCATTGTGTTTTCATCATCTGCACCATTGGCAAATTCTTGATCTTCTGCTACGTCAACTTGCACTTCACCGTATCCTGGTTGTGCCATGCCCATTCCTGCTAATTTAAGCAATTGAGCTAGTTTGGCTGCTTCTTCGCCGCTTGCATTAATATTAATACTTGGCTCTGCGTTTGTTCCAGCATTTACGCTTATGCTCATGTCTTCGTTAAGTTGCTTTGCACGTTTTACAATTTCGTTGCTTTCGTACACGCTTGCATTTGGATATAGAGGCTTACCTGCGCCTTCTGAAGTTGCAACTGATCCTGAACTAGTAGTTTCATCCATTCTGTCTTCGATATCTTTTTTGATATCGTCGTAGTCTTGTCCTGGATACTTTTTCTCAAATTCTGCTTTATCCATACCTTCTTCAACATCCTGCATCATGTCTTTTAATGCACTTTCGTCAAGCTCTTGGCTTTCTTTTTTTGTACCTTCTCTAGAATCTCTCTGCATTTCAATGTATTTGTCGCACATGGCTGGATCAACGTTATACTTTTCACACGCTTCGTCATGAGCATCTTCTGGTTCCATGCCGTAGTCAACTAGTTTCATTTTTAGTTTAGCAATCTTAGGATATACTTTTCCAACTTCTGCAATTTGATCAATGTCAGACTCTTCAAGTGACTCGTTTTTTTTGGTGCCTTCTCTAGAATCTCTTTTCATCTCAACATACTTGTCGTACATTGATGGATCGCAATCGTATTTTTCACATGCTTTGTCCTGTGCATCTTCTGGCTCCATGCCCTTGTCAACCAAATCCATTTTCATCTTATTAATCTTAGAATAAACTTTTCCAACGTCTGCAATTTGATCAATATCAGATTCTTCAAGTGACTCGTTTTTATCGCCTTTTACAGGATATGTTTTACCGTCTACCTCAAAGCTGTCTTTGCCTGCTTTGATTGCAGCATCTCTGTTGCCTGAAAATTCATTGCCTTCTTCTACTTCTGCTTCATCAAGTGGATTCTCTGCCATTATTTTTGCGGCTACGTCCTGTGGAGTACCTAATGCTTCTTCAATTTCTTGTACAGGAAGCCCAGCTAGTTCTGCTAGACGTGCCATTACACCTTGTCTGGCTGCATCTTTGAGTGTTCCACTTGATTGTGACTCCTCGACTGCATCAAATTTTGATGCTGAACCGGTCATGTCTGGTGCATCATTAGCAAGGGCCGCTCCTATTGCTGTAACGATTCCTTTTTCTTTTACCATTGTTTTACTGGCTTCGTGCATTCCGTCTTTGTCATGCTTTTCATCATACTCTATGTCTTTTGTAACTGACTTGCCATCTTTACCAGCATGACGATAACGATCATACTTTGCATCACGCTTTACTTCACGTCCGGCTTTTTCTGCACGATCATCTCTTTCAACATCAGACTCTTTTTCAAACATCTTGTTGTCTTTTTTCTTCTCTGGTAAACCATCAGGACTTTGTTTGTCGCTAAATGGTGTATAGTCAGCCTGTTTGTTAAGTTTTGTTTTTTTCATAAGGTCCTCTAGACCTTTTTTCATAAGAGCATTACTATCCTCTTTTACTATCTTAGGTGCATTTGCTACCTTGTTTAGTTTGGCTAGTGTGTCGTAAATATTGTCCATTGTAGGTTCCTTTATTTGTTTTTACCCGGAGGGCCATTTTTGCGATTCTCCGGAGCCGAACTACCATTAGAGGCCTTTACGACTGGAATCTTGTTAGTACCCATAATAGGACTATCTACACTATTAGGAGTATCTGTGTTGAATTTTGCTGGAGGAGTTTTACCACCTGCTATTGTGAAATCACTTGAATACTCGTTACCTATTACTTTTCTTGTGTAAGGATCTGCAGCATAGTATTCACTTGCTTCTTTGCTTGCCTTATTTTCAGGTTGTTCACCTTCTTCTGTGCCTAGCACTGGATTAGGTTGGTCTTCGTAACCTTTACGTTCCTCTTCAACACTGTTAACATACTCTTGTGTTTGTATAATCATGTGATTTGGATTCATTCCAAGAAGTTCAGCCATCTGTGTTATCTGAGGAGGTGTTGCTGGATAGTTAAAAGTTACATCCATAAATGTAATACTATCATTTTCAGCCTCTGGAAAGTCAGGTAAGGTTTTTTGTATTGGAGTACTCTTTGGTTCTGTCATACTTACAACATCAAACTGTTGGAGTTTTTCTTCCAAAGCATTAATTAGTTCTGCATCAACATCGCCAAGTATTTTGATTCTATAATCAAATGTTTGACGTGTTTCTACAAGGTATTGTGCAAATGATTTCATCTTATTTTCCTTCTATGCAGTATTTAGCAGAATAGAGCTTATTTCTCTTCTTTGTCTTTGTTTAACAACCTATCTAGTAGTGCATTTCTATCTAGTACTACACCAGTTCCTGTGGCAATATCTTCTGTGTTTGCTATTGCTTTTTGGTCCAGATTTGCTTTCTTAAGTTGCAAGTCAACCATCTTTAGTTTTTTGTTTAGTTTTGCAGTTTTAGCAGTGATTGCATGTCCTAACATTTGACTGGCTACTCCGAATATATCACTGGCCCATCTACTGTCAACATTCATGCCTAAATCCATCATGTCATCAAATCCTTTGGTTGCTTTGTCAGCTAAAGCATCCATTTCGGCATCACTGGCTTCCAATCCACGCACTTGAGGAAGTGCCGCTTGCACTTTATCAAGCTCACTGAGTGTATTTTGCATGATTGGGTTATTTTCTGGAGTTGGTTCAGGCACGTTGTCTGGCACTACTTCTTCAGTAAGCCCTTCATCAGTCGGCAAATCAAATAGTTCTTCTAGTTTCTTGGTCATGTGCTTCCTTCAAACATTCTGGACATACGCAATCATGTAATTCTTTTTTAATTGTTACCAATGGTTTGACCATACACCAACAGCTATGATCTGAATCGCAACTAAACCTAGTGTTACACAGTTCGCAAGTCTTCATTTTACTTATTTTCGTTTTCCGCCTTGACGGAAAATGTCATCCTCTGTAATCACTCTAAATATCAAACCGTTACGCTGACACCATTTCTGTGCGGCAGCCCACTTTGCATAATTTATGGCCACAATTGCACGATCTCGATTGCTTGCTTTGCTTTCTAGTACGCTTTGTTTTTTTGGTTTTATTTCGATTAGTTCAGTCACAACCTTATTATGTTTGTTTCTGTATTGTATTAAAAAGTCAGGAATATATCTTGTTTTCTTACCAGTAAGTGGATTTATATAAGGAATTACTAGACTTTCACTCGACCATGATATAATGTGATCGTTACTATCGCAAAAACGCATAAATGCAAGTTCCCATCCACTTCTATACTTGGGCACACCTTTTCCTGCATATTTTTGAGGATTTAGAACTACGTAAGGTCCTTGTTGGAACTTGTTAGCCATAGTTCACCTATATTAAGATATTGCGTGCAGTATACTGATCTGGAGTAGAAATTGAAGTTATACCAAGTAAAGTGGTGTTACTGCGTTGGTTATTTAGATAATAAGCAAGAGTGGCAGTAATTTGTATTGTATTTTGATTACGGAGTTGACTTAATATATTTTCAACTGACTCACCATTATCTTCACTGATTTGAAATACACTAAGTGTAAAATTTTCTGCTTGATCTTTACTTGCAAAAATACTTGCAAAAAAACTGTACACAATATCATATTGATTTTGATCAATTACAAGTTCACGCTGATAAAAATCATCAAATGCTCTAACAGTTGGATCAGTTCCTGGATTTGGATAGTTCACTGTTGCCATACTAGCCTCTATAATTTGGATTTTTACCAACTTGGTCCGGAACAGTTATTGGTCCGTTTAAGTTAGTAGGATTCTGATCTGTCGATAGTTCCACAATTCCAGTATTAGCAGGTTTAAGTGTTGCGGCTTGTTCGTTAAGTGGAGTGAATCTAGCCTGCTTAGGAAAAAAGCCACTGCCTCTAGCTGCACCTGGTAAATCTTCTTTTATAACATTTCTAGCAATATTTGTTGATTCAGTTTTGAACATTTCATTTAGATCTCTACCTTTGAAGGTTTGATAAGCAGTTCCACCTTTTTGGATTGCTCCAACAACACCTGCAAGATTTCCGGCACTTAAATCTGTAATAATTCCTGCACCAGCATCAATAAGTCCACTTTGTCCAAATATTGTAGCTGTGGCTCCAGGACGAGCCAACGGTGATTTTGTTGTATCATAGTTTGCATTATTACCAAAACTTGGGATCGCGTCATTTGGTGAACTACCATTGATAGCACCATGATAGTACTTGACTGTTTCATATTCAAAAGTGAACGTATTTTGCATGATACCGCCACCTTCTGTGTAGTTGTAGGTATCATGTTCGAATGCACTGATAATTGGATTTACAAGCACATAAGCTGCAAATTGGTGATCGTTAAATCCAAATATTGTAATATCTCTAAAAAATGCTGGCTTACCGCCTCTCGTATCAGTAGGACCATCCATGTAGCTTTCGCCTATATAGCCCCAGTCATTGATTTCTCTATCTTGTGTATAGATGTCTCTAAAACCATATGGATATGCCGCTCCAGGATCAACACCACTGGCGTTCTGTCCAAGACTACCGTTTGTAACTGCTGCATCAAGATACTTTTGACTAGCATCTTTATAATAGTATGCATAATAGTTGTACCATAGTTCTCTAGCAAGATCGCTGGTATCGTCATGCATAACGCATGTAATTGGGTCGTACTCTATTTGTGTTTGAACTTTGCGTTTTCTATTGTACTGATTCATAGTGTCAACAGAAAATTTGTAAGCTGGAAGTTTTACTTCTTTTACTAATAAACTGAGATTTGCAACATCTTGTGCTTGAAACACTGCTTGGAGTTGCGGAATTAAAAATGAATTGATGTTGAAGACTACATGAAATAAAAACTTTCGACGTGGAGAAAGCGCCGAGTTATTACTACGAAAGGTTTTACTTGCGTGAGTATAGTCTCTTAAAAAATCGTTTCCAAAAAATCCTTTGAGTACATCGTCACCAAAAGCCATAAGTTACTCCTCTAACTTAATTAGCCAGTTACAACGTCACCCAGTGTTCTTCCTACTGTAGATCCAATGCCTGTTCCGAGTGGTGTCTGCACTGCGTTGTCATAACGTAGTGAACATTCAATTGTTACAGGATCGTTTGATGCATAGTCTAAGTCACCATAGTTAGCACTTACTAAGAAGCAACCATATAATTCCCATGTCTCAAGTACATTAGGTGTGCTTGTTCCGTTACCACCATCTAATACTTCACAACGTGTAACGAATTTATAGTCAATACCTGAACTTGCTGATGCCTGCTCTAGTGTATCCATTTGCTTTTGTATTTGCTCACCAACTAATCTACTTACGTTTCCACCTGCGTCATCTCTAAATGTAGCTGAAACAGCGTCCCATGTTTGACGTCCAGCAAGATAGATTCTACTGTTGTAGATTGGTACTTCAATTTCTTCAAAGTTTATAGTAGGTCTAGTAAAAGTCATTACCTGTTTGGTAAGTTCTGTTCTAGGTGTAGATACGCCCATGTTCTCAAATACCACCCGGTAGCGGTATTTTAGTTTTGGCATTAACAGTCCTTGAGTTGGACTTGATTGGTCTGATGCCAAAGGAACTGTCATTCTTGTTAGCGATGATACGGCCATTTTATAATTCTCCTTATTATAATTTTATTTATCTATTTTTGACCACAAAAAAATGGAGCCGAAGCTCCATTTTAAGTTTTTTCTTGTTCTTACGTTACCGCAGCAGAGCTTGCTACGTTACCAGCTGCAATCTCTCCTGTGTTTTTAATTCTTACAGGTATGAAGATAAATTCAACTGCTTTAACTGGCTCGATAGCAACATCAACATATAACTCGTTGGCGTCTATTCTAGCTGGTGTATTGTTTGAAGTATCACATACTACCAAGTAATCATATATACCACGTTTTGCTACTAAATCAATCATCAAGCTCTCAATTGCATTTTTGATTTCATCTCTTGTGGTGGTATCGTTTGGCTCAAAAACAAAGTTCTTACCAATTGTTTCTAGTCTACCTCTGATAAATGCTACTAATCTAGCAACGTTTATTCTATCAAGTGAACTACCGGTAAATGTGGTTTTGTTTCCATAGTTAAGAATACCTGATCCTGGAATAAACGTGATTGGATTAATACTATTCTCATATAATGTATCTCTTAAACCTTGTCTAACAGCAGTTTGAACAAATTCTCCTGTTACTGCATTTACATAACCTATTTGACTAGCATTATCGATTGTGCCTCGTCTTGTTCCTGCTGGTGCCAACCATGGAAAAGCAACATCATCTGAACGTATCACAGTTCTCAGTATCATATGTGTTGCTGGTGCAACAACTGTTTGTCCAGATAAGTCTGTTGTTTGACAACTTGGATAAAATACACCAAAGTATGGATCAGCAGTAGTAAGTCCATCGCCATTTGCATTGGTTGCCCAATTAGTAATAGCAGTCCCTGTATCCTCTAAACGCATTGGAGTGTCGCTTAGGATAAATCCTGTATTGTTACGCTCATTGTTAAGTGCCACTAGGTTTGAAGCTAGTTCTTCGTAGTTTGGACAACACAGTAGATTAAAGATTTTTTGCTCTTCACGTAGTTCTTGTGCACCATCAACTGATGCTTTCAGAGCCTGAACCACAATATTTCTAACTGCTTTTCTGCCTGCATACATAGCACCATTTGTTTGATTACCGCTTGCTGTTACCCAAGCATCTTTTACAGTTGGTAATGCACCATATGTAGCAAATGGAAAATCTGAGGCATTAAAATAATCTACTTGAAAGCTCTTAACATTAAATCCACTACGTCTTGTGTTGTATAACAACATACCAGTTGGATAAAGTGTAGGATCTGGTTTGTCAAGATCTACATAGTTACTGGTTAGTAGAGATTCAATTGTTGGAAGATCAGCTGTTATAGGATCTGTAGTTCCGTTTCCGGCCCAGCGTGCATCTGCAAAAAGTACGCCATTTTGTCCAGTTTGATCTGAGTTGTCGATCAATACCCATTGATCAACTGAATCAACACTTTGCCATCTATAAATCAAAGGCCAGTTATCTAAATCAGCAGTGGAAATCCATAAGTCACCATATACCAATGCACTATCGTCACTTTGTTTTGTTGGAGCAGTTGAACTTATAATTGGACCAGCTGGTGAAGTTGTACTTAGGTCAAAACCTCTAGCATCGCTAGTAACGTTTTGATAGCCTTTCCATGTTCCACCATCCTGTATCATTATATCTACTGGGTTAGTATCACTGTAATACCAATATGTTCCGTCTGCTGGATCAATACTTGGTGCAGTTGAACTTGCAGTGTAAACTGGTGTGTTTCCAGTACCTAACGCAATCCAGTTAGTAAGAACTATAAGACTTCCTTCGATTCTTACTTGGCCAGTTGTTACCAAAGCTGTAAAACCTGCGTCCGAAACAGGAGTACCAGTTCCTTCTTGCAAAATAATTACACCACCTAGTGTGTGTTCAATTTGTACTGCACCAGTTGATAATACTCTTGCAGTTGTATTTGCAACATTTGCGGCAGTAAAAGCAGTAACAAAATCAGTTGCGGTAGTGCCACCTAGTGTAGCAGTTACCGCAGTTGTCATTGTTGAAATATTCTTAGCACTAGCTGAAATTGTAAATGTGTTGCCGTTTGTA
>Ga0233444_10004013_pt1 | contig 14285 bp, 11 predicted proteins | sample SI_124_October20_6_FD_182792 | JGI IMG/M metagenome (GOLD analysis project Ga0233444, IMG submission 182792) | Seawater microbial communities from Saanich Inlet, British Columbia, Canada - SI_124_October2016_10_MG | ecosystem: Environmental > Aquatic > Marine > Inlet | place: Canada: British...
TTCTTTTAACTCTCTGTGACTTTTGAGTAAATCGCTACCATTAGGTCCGCACTCTGGGCAATACCCGCCCTTCCATGCGCTGGGGGAGTAATAACCTCTATGAGATTGCTGGCATTGTTTACAAACAGGGTGCTGCTCATCTAAATCAAATGAAACTGACATAACATTATCCTCTTTAGTGCTTTGCGTAATGCGGGCGCACAATCTGGTTATCAAATGCCCAGCCTCTTAGAGAAGCCATTCCATAAAAACAATAAATCTCGCTAAGTTAGAACTTATATTGCACCGCACAATCTGCACTAAATCGATGCTTATCCAACTATGACGAGAGAATCTCTAGATCTCGGATACTTCAATTTCTTCTAATTCATCACCATCAAGGTCCACTCCCGTATAGACAAATTCAAAATCATCTTCTGAGTATAAATTAACAATCAAGGGATCGGCTTCCTTCAATCTCGCTAGCAATTGATCATTCAGATTGCGGAGAGGGTCGTAGAGAATTATCCGCTCGAACCTTTCAAAATTCTCAATACTTCTCAGCATTGCCTGTGTGCAGAGTATGAATCCACCAGTTGCATCAAACGATGACATAGCAGTTTCTCTATCTTGAGGAGAGGTAGCCCCAGTTATCAGCGCTGTTCTCCCTCCGGAAAACTCTATTTCAGCACTCACATAATGTAGGGTGTCTAGATAATTGGCCACGACCAGATTTGTTTTCCCTACGTCATTACTTAAATTATCAAGGGCGAATTTACTAAAAGCCGCTAATTTTTCATCATCCGTTATATTTTCCAAACAGTTAATAATTTGGGCCAAAGGATGTTGTTTTGGATTTTGTGGGATGCCATCTATTAACGATCCTTTTATTCGACGACTGACGTTAGTTTCAAGTGCTAAAGGACTTGAATTGTAGGCCTCTAAGGTCATTTGGTTTATATACCGTAGTCCCGTGGGGACATCATCAAGAGAAATAAGATCTGCAAGCATCTTTGATAAACTTATTTCTGGTTCACTTCTCACGAAGGTTATGCGACTAACTTGAAAATTCCGTTTAGCGGGCGCCTCCCATTCGATGAAATTACAGCTAGGAATAGTTTCATCATTCTGTAGATTACAACTCAGCATGACAACACGACTAGCCTGTCTCGGACAGTGGTCAAACTGTCTCAAGCTACTAACCTCATCAATAACTATAAGATCCCAATATGCACTATTTAAGCTATTCTTAATGGCCGTCGTTTTTGCATAATCTCTTGAGAGTATTAAGACTTTTCCTGTTGGCCAGATACTGTCCCCATCATCCTTTTCTAATAGCTCACGATACGCATAACTATCAATCTCAACGTTGGATGAACCAACAGCATTTAATCTCTCTTGCCAATACCAAACGAGAAATTTTGGGACCAAAATCAATATCCGAGCGTCTCTGTTCTTAGCTAAAAATAGTGCGGTCGCACAAATAGCCGAAAACGTCTTCCCCATCCCTGGCGCGGCAGATAGGAGAACTAATCTTTCGCCGATCGGGCTTAAAACGGTTTCTACAAACTCTTTCTGGAAAGGTAATAATTCAATTGATTTTGGACCGATACTCGTCATTTTGGTTACCTACTGAGATGTTCAATAACGCTCAGATTTGCTCTGTCTTATTTAATAGCCAATCTCTAAAATTCGAGATTGCCTCATGATCACTAACAGTTAACTCTCTTTTCAAATGAAATAAATCATTGCGTATGGATTTCACGCGAGACAATCTAGCACTGATATACTTTCGATTATCGCCCAAAATATCCTCAAAAAAAGCCCAGTTCTCTTTACGACTTAAAATCGAGCGATAGTTCTCAAAAGTCATTTCCTCTAGGGTATGGGGAATGTTTCGACTTTGGCGGTTGTAATCATGCGCTAGGCTCCGATCGGCGATGTCTGGCAATTCGTTCTCGTTAATTACTGCCCGAATTAAAGCCCGTAGCGACATTTCGATCTCCGATATCATCACGTATGGGCTTGCTATGTTATCAAGGTAACGCAATAAATCCATGGGCGACAAAACACCTATTAACTTATCTTTGTTGCCAACTAGCAGTCCATCAGAGGTATCTAATCGTTCAAGGACTGGCCGCCACTCATCACCAGTACAGACAAAGTCCCAATTCTCTAAAAATTCGTCTACTCGAAGCTCACCCGGCACCACATCATCTTGTCGCATCTGTTGAGAGGTCAAGCGGGCTGATACTTTACTAAATGATCTAAAAGAAAAAACACCGAGTACTCTCGTCCCTTGAAGCACCGGTAGTTGTGAAAACCCCCTTTCACACATTATTTCAATAGCTTGTCCAGCCAACATTGTCGGCTGCACACAAACTAAATCTTGATTTTCAGGAATTACCCGATTTATGCGATGAAACAGCTCAGAAGCTAAATCAGACTCTTCTGAACCCGCTTTTGATAATTTAATCACTTTTCGGTCTGTAGAACTCATCAAAAACAGCTGGCCAATTCTAGGAGCGATGAGTCTGGTCATCTCGATCGCTGAAATTAGGTTAAACGGTCTTCAATGTAATCCAATTACCCCGATGTGTCTATGCGCTGACGAGCTATATTGGCGTGCAAAACTAAAGACGTTCTTAAACATACACATCCCTCCCCCATAAAGCCATTATAATGTTGTCCTCTGTAGAACTTCGCGAAATGCGGGCGCACAATCTGGTTATCAAATGCCCAGCTGCTAGGGAGAGCCACTCCGTCAAACCGGATTTCCAAATACCCTCCAGGAGAAGGGTGTTTAAAGCCTCTTAATTACATGATAGCGGTACACTGACATCTGTCTCTTTGATATTCTGCTTCATAAAACTCTTAACACCGTGAATGGTAATAGCTAAAGTTATCCAATCACTTTGGCAAAACGAGTCGCAATAGCCCCATATCAAGCCTACAGTACCTTCTCGGACACTGATCATCCTCTGATTCTATGACTACCACTTTCCTGCTATGCTCTGCAGGAAAAAAACTGACATTAGTTTTCTTCTTGATAAGCAGAACCTCATCATGCCCTTCACTTCGGGTCAATGATTCAGTGCAATCATTTTTGTCGTTAATATCTTTATTTTGCATAGTTGTACTCCTCGGTGCTTTGAAAAGTGCGGGCGCACCATCTGGTTATCAAATGCCCAACCCCTCAGGGAGGCCAGTCCATAGACACAAAAAATCATTTAGCCAGAATCGTTAAAGCGCCTAAATATCTGTGTCGAATCGATACTTCTCGATCGTTACTCCAAGTCCTAGCGCCAAACTTCATTAGCTATAGAATTAATATCCGCCACCGATAATGCGTCCGCCCGATTAATCCAGTGATACCGGCCAAGGGATGACCCACCAAATTCGCTTTCCCAAAAGGCTAGTAACATGAATTTGGCTGCATCCTCCTGAGGAATACCTTTAATTGGCATACAGGTGACCGCATACCAATTGGTAATGCAGGTAGACGAGTTATTTTCCGGACCACCACACCAAAGTAACCAGTGTTCGTCTCCCCTATGCAATTCGTAGGCGTCGACGCGCGCATGCATGGGACTCCAGCACCACTCGACCTGAGCTAAGGGTATTGAATACTCATTTGGCTGATTAGGTATCCCAGGTAAAATATTTTCAATTTGACCACCCAGTAACATAACGCCACAACCACTGGGCCATTGGGGAAACGGTTTAACTTCATAGATTTTTTGCTGAGGGAAATCAGCGGGATTCATGGGTATATTAAGGTGGCTCATTTGCGGCCACCTATGATTTTATTACTAATGACTAGATAACTGCTATGCAGCCCCATCCTCACACTATGCTCTTTGGACTCTTTTGCATTGAGACGTTTCACCCTGATCCGGGGCTTAATGTAATTCGACGAACTAACTTTAGTACCAGCGTCTACTGGTTTTTCCTTATTGACCATAACATTATCCTCTTTAGTGCTTTGCGTGATGCGGGCGCACAATCTGGTTATCAAATGCCCAGCTTCGTAGGAAAGCCAATCCTTAAAAACAAAAAACCCGATCCAGCTGAGCTAAATCGGGTGAATTGGTCGACACCATCGACCGTCCGGTTTAGCTGGAATTTATATAGCACCCCGCAATCTGGATCAAATCGGTGCTGTAGCCAGATGTTATCATGGCTGTATGAATATGCAACAGTGGAATTATTATTTTCTTCTCGAGTTTATTAAGGCCAGGCTTTAGGAGCATAGCCACAAACACTTGTGCCCACATAGAGTTCTCCCATATAGTGTTACAACGTTTGAAATTTATCCGCTTATGCATACTAATTAATAATAGTAATACAAGGACTCCAATACCGTGCCTATTACCAATCCAGATATGATTAACGAACCAGACCCATCAAGGCTCATTAATGGGCTTCGTGATACAGGCTATGACTTTTATACCGCGGTCGCGGACATTATCGACAATTCTATTGCTGCGAACGCCAGCAACATCAACGTCAATATTGAAATAGCACCTGACGGGAGAAAATACGTATATTTTGGAGATGATGGGCATGGAATGGATGAAGCCGGCCTCCATAACGCGATGCGCTATGGCGCCAAAGTTAGGGAAAATCTAGCTTCTCTCGGTAAATTTGGCCTAGGACTGAAAACAGCTTCCAGCTCCATATGCTTGAAATACTCAGTGATTTCTAGGGCAGAAGCATCAGAGGAGCTAAGAAAACTCACGTGGGACCTTGAGTATGTTGGCGACGTTAACGCTTGGGAAATGCTTGATGAAACTATTAGCAGTGACGAAAAAGAGCTCTTTGAAGAGCTTTGTGGCGAACGCGGTACTCTTCTTGTCTGGTCCAAGTGTGACCGGTTGCTAAGTAAAGTTTACGAAGAGCCAGGCGGAGTTAAGGAGCAGAGAGCCATCGAGCACCGAAAACAGAAACTTATGGATCACTGCGCCCTGATTTTCCACAAGTATCTTAATCCCTCTGACAAGGACTATCGAACAGTCAACATCAATGTCAATGGCATCTCCGTAGAGCATTGGAACCCATTCTATCCTGAAAAATCAGAACAGGTTCTCCCTGAGAAACTTACCCAATTACCCATAACTACAGAAGATGGCTCCGAACACATTGCCACTATCAAAGCTTGGATTCTTCCTCACGCAAAAGACTTAACTAAAGAAGAAAACAAAAAATACGCAAAAATATCAAACCGTGGCCAAGGTTTCTATGTCCACAGAGAAGGCAGAGTGATTGACTTTGGTGGGTATTTTGGTCTCTGGCGGAGCGACGAGCCTCACTCATCGCTGTTCAGGATAGAGTTCGACTTTGACCACAACCTTGATGAAGCCTTCAGGGTTGACGTAAAGAAAAGTGGGATTCTGTTAGATCCCGCTCTGGAGGAGGCTTTGAAAGAGCTCCTCCAACCGGCCCATAAAGAAGCAGACCGTCGCTACCGGAGGAAACAGGCTGTAGCTGTCACGAGTGGTATTTCACATAAAGATTCCAATAAAACAATTGCACATACAAAAAATACCTCAACTGCTACAACAGAAAGTGTCGACAAGGTTAAAGGTGAAGCAACTATATCCAACAATAGAGGAAGCGGCATAAAAATCCGCACCCCGATTGAAGCAAATGTCAGCGCTGATGCACTGTTCGTAAAACCGGTTGAACACATCGAAAACGGTTCCTTATGGGAGCCATGTCTAACCAGCCAGAATGAGGCCAACTACTCTACCGGGGTGCACATCAACAAGCACCATGACTTCTATACTAAAGTCTACAGCCAGCTGCAAACGGGAATACAGGCAGAAGCCATGGATCTATTGCTCTGGGCTCTTGCTGCAGCTGAACATAAAAATACAAACGAAGAGTTATCATATATGTGGGAAGATATAAGAGAGGAAGTTTCCTCAAACCTAAGAAAGCTTTTTCGGACCACAGAACTCCCCGCATCTGATGAATAAACCGGCCTGAGAGTCGTGGACGCAAGCAAAATAGAAGCTATTGTGAACACTGTTTATAACAGTATTGGCGCACACATTCGTGGTTCGAAGAGCCCTGTTGAAGCAAGGAAAGCTCTAGTATTCTGGTTTGAGAACTACGACCGGGGCGCTGGCCCGACATTTACGATCCACCCAACTGGACTCAAATGGCATACCGTGATTCTAAAACTTGGCGCCTATGCTTCGCCGTGTATTCAGCACATAGCCTCTCACGCCCAACCGGAGTCTTATCAGCTCGCGCACGCACTTATTGAGCAGCTTGGTAAAGAATACAACCTGAAAATCAACCCACAGGAAAAACAGTCCAACTGGCAAGTGACTGATGATCTCACTATTGAGGTAAAACGCAAAGTCAGCAACCCCCATGATGAAATGGATATTTTAGAGTCCATTCACCAGATGATGATTCCCCTGATAGCAGCAATGGCTGAACTGATTGGTTACAGAGTCGAAGTCGAGGCGGATAAACCTAGCGATGAAACCGACGGATACATTGACGGCACGCTTACACAGTCAATCATTCTTAAAAGGGAACGAAACCCCAGAAACCGTTTGCTGTGTTTGAAGATTCATGGAGAACATTGCGGAGTCTGTGGTGATGACCCCCGAGTGATCTACGGAAATGATCTAGGAACCATACTGGAAGTCCATCATATTGAACCCCTTTCAGAAGCTGACACGCCCAAGGCATACAACCCTAGGAAAGACTTAATACCGCTTTGTCCAAACTGTCATAGAGCCATCCACAAAAGAATACCTGCAATGCTGCCCAGCGAACTTAAAGAGCAATTAGAACGATGAGTATAGACTGGGATGCATTACCCCGTGACTATCGCCAATTAAATTATTCAGAATCAGCCTATGCTCTCTCTAATCGTATCCTGAGCCCGGTGTTGATGATCGAAAAGTGTGACGGAAAATGTGCTGCACGTCTTGGTGCCAATGTAATCAAACAGGGAAAAACTACCTTTGTTTCATCCCCCTCGCTTGACCACAACTGGCTTCTTGATAACAACCGGATTAAGCCCCTTCCTTATGATGTACCGGTATTTGTAAGGCATGCTTTAGTCGACAGCAACCCAGATGATCTTAAGTATCCTGAGATTCTGCACTTAAAGAAAATAGGTATTGAGGGCGTTAATATCATCATCTCGCCGGAGATTACTGAAACAGCAAACAGCCGATCTTTGAGTCTGTCTCTGCCCTCGGGCGTACCCGGACTTGACGCTCAGCTTTACCCATACCAAGAACATGGTGTCGCTTGGCTTTTAGAAGCCACCGAATCTATCGGGGGCGCCATACTCGCTGACGAAATGGGCCTAGGGAAAACCCTGCAGATTATTGCCCTCTTCCTCCTAAATAGGCCCAATGAGAGTCACCCGGCGCTGATTGTCTGCCCCACAACCCTTATTACGAACTGGAAAAGGGAAATTGAAAAGTTTGCTCCGTCACTGACCATCCAGATTCACAGGGGCGCAGACAGAACCGGTTTTTATAAGGACTTAATGAGATCCGATGTCGTAATTACCTCCTACGATACACTCATGAATGATATAACGATCTTCAAGGGGATTAACTGGCATTTTCTGGTCTGTGATGAGGCCCAGGCGGTTAAGAATCCAGACTCCAAACGGAGAAAGGCGCTGAACCTGATACCGCGAAGATACTCAATTCCCGTAACAGGCACCCCTGTTGAGAACACGCTTATGGACCTGTGGTCATTAGCAGACCTTGCAACACCTGGTATTCTGGATACAAAGGAGTCATTTTCCATATTATATCCTGACACAGAAGACGGAGCCATGGAGCTTAATAGTGTTACTGATGCCATCATCCTAAAACGCCAAGTACAAGATGTAGCAAACGATCTTCCCGAACGGACCGACATCGACATTCCTATTGAACTGACATCGTCAGAAATACAAGAATACGAACGTATAAAATCAGCAGCTATCGCCGAATACGGTACCGCAGGAAAACTTGTTGCTGTCGGTCAACTATCAATTTATTGCGCCCATCCTTGGTTAAGAGCCAAAAATCTGCTGAATTCAGACTGGGAAAATGATGTAGAGCTCTTTGAAGATACTATCCACCCTCTTTTCACCCAAAAGATGGACCTGTGCATTCAGTTATTAAAGGAAGCCCTACTTAGCAGCAAAAAAGTCCTTATTTTTGCTACCTATAATCGCTGTGGCGAACTAATCCAGAGAGCAGCAGCAAGCAGCAAACTCCCTGCTGCCTACTGGCATTCGATTAACGGCGGCACCCCTCAGAATGACAGACAGGCGATCGTCGATGAGTTTTCAGCGTTTGGGGGGCCCGCCGTACTTATCCTGAACCCTAAAGCTGCTGGTGCTGGCCTGAATATTACTGCTGCGACGATAGTCATCCATTACACACAGAACTGGAATCCAGCACTGGAAATGCAGGCATCAGCGCGCGCCCACAGAAGAGGACAGAAAAAGCCTGTAACTATCTACAGGATTTTTTACCAGGGTACAGTTGAAGAGACTATGGTAGAGCGAAGCCGATGGAAAAGAGAACTTGGCCAGACGGCAATTCCTATAAGCTCACGAGACACAGAAGACTTAGGTAAAGCTTTAGAACTCAGTCCCGGGGAGAGCGATAAGAGATGACCCAATGTTACCAGAAAGTTCTGACTCCTAACGATACAGGTGAAACAGGTGGGCACCAAGCCGGTATTGCGGTCCCCAAACAAGACTTGGAGCTTATAGCATTTTTCCCAAAGTTAGCGACTAAAACATTCAACCCTGACATATGGATAACCTGTATCGATCCAGACGAACAAATCTGGGAAATGAGGTTCGTGTTCTATAACGGAAAAACTTTCCACCCTAGGAAGAGTACAAGGAATGAGTACCGAATTACGCACATGACGAAGTTTTTTGCGAAATGGAACGCAAGATCAGGAGACTCAGTGATTTTTACCTCTACCAAGCAGGAAGGTAATTATAGAATCAGCATTAAAAAAACGCCTTCTGAAGACTCCAACACAAAAAAAACCGTTGTGTTAAGCGGATGGAAGGCTGTCTACTGAGCACAACGAAACCCTAAGGCCATAGGATTTATTGAAGGCTGGAAAGAACAGGATACAATCCTGTGTCGATTAATGAAAAAAGAGCTAAAAGAGAGCCCAGATTGAGAAACTTTCAGAAACTAACCGCGTTACACAGCCTGATTGGAGAAGACCAATTGGCTGAAGCACTTGACATCAATACCAAGACACTCAGAAACTGGATCAAAGACCAAAATGTTCCAGAAGAAAAGATTATCGGGGCCAGAATGGAACAGATATTTGAAAGTATTACCAAACCCAAAACATCTGAACACTCAACGTTCCACTTTATTGACCTCTTTGCCGGAATTGGAGGTATAAGGAGAGGATTTGAATCAATTGGAGGCGAGTGTGTGTTTACATCTGAATGGGATAAATACTCCCAAAAGACCTACCGCGCCAACTATAAAGACAACCACCCGATTGTTGGAGATATTACCAAGGTTAATGCTGACTTAATTCCTGACCATGACTTACTGCTCGCTGGGTTCCCCTGCCAACCATTTTCTCTGGCCGGAGTATCTAAAAAACGTTCGCTTGGAAAATCTCATGGATTTGAGTGCAATACACAAGGTACACTTTTCTTTGATGTAGAGAGGATTATTGAAGCTAAAAAACCTAAAGCGTTTCTCTTAGAGAATGTCAAAAATCTTACAAGCCACGACAAGGGAAAGACCTTTAAAGTTATAAAGCAGACCCTAGAAGACAAACTAGGCTATAAAATATTCTGCAAGGTTATTGATGCAAACGGTTTTGTACCACAACATCGCCAGAGAATATTTATTGTTGGATTCCGTGACGATGTAGCGTTCAACTGGGATCACTTTAAACACCCCGGAAAGGGAAACAAGATACTCAGGGATATTCTCCATGCTGAAGATGGAACAGAGAAGGAAGAACCGCCTTATACCTTTGGAAAGCAGGCGACGGTCTCTAAAGACGTTGTTATCAGCAAAAACTTATGGGCATACCTAAAAAATTACAAAAAGAAACATGAAGAAAAAGGGAATGGGTTTGGCTTTAGCTTAGTAACCGATAGCGATACCACCCGTACCCTATCTGCCCGCTACCATAAAGATGGCTCAGAAATTTTAGTCTCCAGAGGAGGAAGAAAAAACCCTCGTCGATTAACCCCTCGTGAATGCGCTCGATTGATGGGCTACCCTGACTCTCTAATCATTCCCGTTTCTAACACTCAGGCATACCGACAATTTGGAAACTCTGTCGTGGTGCCCGTGATAGAAGAGATAGCAAGAATTATGAAACCCCATCTATAGATCATTGAAAAACCCCTGAAGGCTAAGCCGGAAAACTCGGAGACTGACAACCCCCTAACACTGGAGTTAACACAATTTAGGAAATATGTAACACAAGGATCACTCATGAACGAAAAGCTATCACAACTACTCACGAGCAAGAGCTCTCCGATTGAAAATAAGAACGAATTAAATCAGGAGCTTGATACAATCAAAGAAGAAACATTTCGCTATGAGGAGACAACTCCCACTAGTAGGACAGATACATACGCCGGAATAAAATTTCAAGAAATCTCGTTGCCATCCGAGTTCAAAGCACTTAAACAGGCACTACTTAGGAACTTTGGAGACCAAATTACATGTACCCAGATAGTAAACATTAGTGAGCAGGAAATATCAAAACTCTCATATTTCGGCACAAAGAAAACATCTCTATTCAGTAATCTCAAGGAACATTTGCTATCTACTCACCACGCTGAAAAAGCACAAAAACCAATAGCAATGCAGTCTAAAAACTGGCCAGAAAAAGAAAAGCTTGCCGACCTTTGTATTAACTTTGGAAAACTCGATGAAGCAGAAAAAAAATTTGTGCAGAAGCTATCAAGAGAGATTAACATCCCTTTTTCTCATATCAACGCCTCACATATTATTCATAACTGCAGCAGATCTTTCCTACGCAAGACGGCTTTAGGAACAACATATGAAGATATAGCTATAAAGTTAAGAGATAAGATATATCGAGAATTGAGCAACTATATTGATAAAACAGACGACGAAATAAAATCATCATTAACAGGGTCTAATTTATTATCTTACTCTGGATATCTTAACTTTACCGTCACTGAGCTATCTGAAATCATCAACCGTGACCTGACAATTTTTCTGATAAATACTCGTGAAAGAGAGAAATATATACTGAAATCAAGATTTGGCATTGACGGTCAATCAACCAAAACCCTGGAAGAAATTGGTGAAACCATTTCTCCGAAAGTTAGCCGCGAAAGAATTAGGCAATTACAGCAGAAAATATCAGTCAATTTCCTATCATCATTAAGTATCACGCCTTCAAACATCCTTGAAAACATCAAGGAAAACCTGAAACACAATATAGATTCAACTTATCCCTCTTTGTCCAGACGATTCGGTACTAAGAGTGGGTTTGTTAAGTTTGTTGAATTAATCTGTCAAGCAAAGAAAGGTGAGATAGACGCACTAATCAATCCACCAATAAGCAGTCATTTTATTGCAGACCTAGCTGCATATGTGCCAGCGCCGTTTACTCGCGCTCTGCTAACATCGCAAATTACAACAAATTTTGGATATGGCGATCAGCAAGCCGACAACGCCCTTGAAAAGCTTATTTCTGAGAATAATATCAGAGAATGTAGTGACGGTTTTTATCCGGTAAAACTTTCTAAACCTGAGGCGTTTGCGCAAGCTGCGCTTAACTTTCCGGAAGGAGCCTCTTTTAGAGAAATCCATGAATATGCAAACAAACATTCCTTCTGTAAACGGCCTTTCCCTCTGGAAAGACAGGATCATGGCACAGCCGGAGCTGTAGATAACGGATTTGTCTACCTTTCGGCACACGGAACATACAGACACGTTAACCATTTAAACATCGATGATCAAAAAATAGAATCAGTGCTATCAATAACAAAAGATGAACTATGCCGTCTTGAGAAATCGGGGATCAAATCAGCAAATCTCAAAATCGATATCTATGAAAACTGCCACTTTGATCTTGACTATTTCACAGTCAGACACATAATTCGCGAGTTTGGTATCGGGGAAAAGATATATTTTTCGGGTAAATCGAATGCTGATACGGCGAGTCTCAATGAATCTTTTAGCTTAAAAGGCCAAAAACAATCTATTATCGAGCTGTTTAATCGAGAACCGGGAGCTAGAACAGTGCATGATATTACTACGCTGATCAGGTCATCCTCTATTGGGCACGCACAATTTTATATTAATGAACTAATGGCGGATGGAAAGCTAGTTCGTATCGACAACACCCACTACGACACCCCAGAGTCAGTTTTTTATGACGCCCCTTGGCCTCTGATCATGGAACGCTCAGAAACCATACTGAAAAATGCCCGAAGACCGGTCGAAATCGGCATCATTATGGAAGACTGCAACCGAAGATTCCACCTATCAAAATCAAAGGTATGGTATCTATCCTTAATTAAGCACCATTCGAATCAACAAAATAGAAACTTGCACTTTTACCATAACACTTTAGCTGATAAACCAATTGATAAATTAACTGTCCAGAGGTGTGTTCTGGAAGCGTTAGAGCAAAAATTATCCAACTCAAAGATCAGAGAATATGTCTTGGAAAGAATTCTTGTAACAAATACTGCATTAGATAATGCAATTAAAAATGTGAGCAGTATTGTGAATAGTAGTGCTACTGAAGAGCCGGATATGGCATCTGCATACCTCGCCCTATCCTTATCTGAATCTTCTATTCGACTGAGAGGCTGGAAAGATGCCGTATACTGAGATAACGATCAATTTACACCGTGTAAAGGATAGCACCGCCTTCATTATGCACCCTCATTTACAACAACTCATCACACTCGGATGACCAATCATTAGCATCTTTTTATGTTGTGTTACTTGTGAGAAAAGGTACCCGTGTATCCGTTTTATCGTGTTGATCACATAATCGTGCTCCAACATTGTTGAGCGTACTATGTGAGCCTGTTCATAACTTACCGCATGCCAGTCGAAATTTTCTGCAATGCCTTGGTAACCTAAAATTTTGCATGCAATGTCGAGTTGCGATTTCATTGGTCTGCGACCACTTGGTGATAAAGAATTTGCAGAGTCACTTGCTAAAGATAAAAATCTGCATGTAAATGTTTCTAACAAGGACTGTAACGAGGATGAATTCCATAAACAGGGGCGCGCAAAAGCGCCTATAAACTGCCCTTTCAAGCTCTGAAGTCCTCATTAATGCTAAGGTATCCTGTAATACTTGTGTTTCAATTTCGTTTTTCGACGCATAGGGGATTAAATCTGTGGAGAAAAAATTAGAAACTATGCATCTCAGTATTCTAAAGCCGCTAGAGCTTTAGAGATTCAATTTGTTCCCGAAGGTTCGACAGCGAATAGAGAATGAGGGCTTGTGGCCAATAAAGGAATATCATGTATTGAAGCGTAATTTCCAGGGTACTTCGGCCAAACTATGGTGGTGGACTATCGGTCGTGCCAGGTGAAACTCTTGTCATTTGCGGTTTCATAAGCAAAGTCGCTATATACCTGCATCATATCCCTACGCTTCTGTATCAATCTACCTCTTTGATAAGCTGCCTCGGCCTTATTTTTTAGGCCATGGGCCAGTGCTCTTTCAGCAATTGCACCATCAAAGTCTGTTTGCTCTGCGATATAGTCACGAAATGTTGACCTAAAGCCGTGGACCGTGATCTCTCCTGCTTTGCCCATCCTTTTCAGTACAGAGGACTTACCTGTAGCAACAGGCGACGTTTGTCCTATCATGTTTGGCTCGTTCTTCGATGGTTATAACATCGTTGACCGTGTTGATATGAGCATCACTCGCGATGAATTTAGCTCACATGGCTCGACCCAGTTCTACGCCCGCAAGCGGGTAGGTTCTGCCGTCCTGGACGCTGATGCCATCGTAATTGGTGCTGTCTCGAAAAGCTAAGCACTGGTAATAATGTAGTAGCTCGTCCGGGGTGGCTCACGCTGCCCTGGGCGTTTACACAAAGCAAAATGCCCCTGTATTATGCACACAGACTTGTACACAAACGAATGTGTGCATGTCGACGCAGAGCTTGAGTTTACTGATTTTTATGATAACTGGTGTCCCGTGAGGGACTTGAACCCCCAGCAGTCGCTTAGGAGGCGACGGATTTATCCAGTTAATCGAACGGGACATTGGCGTTATTATAGGGCAAATGGAGCAAACCTCCAGTATCC
>Ga0233444_10004014_pt1 | contig 14284 bp, 18 predicted proteins | sample SI_124_October20_6_FD_182792 | JGI IMG/M metagenome (GOLD analysis project Ga0233444, IMG submission 182792) | Seawater microbial communities from Saanich Inlet, British Columbia, Canada - SI_124_October2016_10_MG | ecosystem: Environmental > Aquatic > Marine > Inlet | place: Canada: British...
ATGATATGTTTGCTGTCCTAAAACATATCCATTTTCTTTTGCCCATCGTTGTGCCATTAGTCTACACTTACGAGCATATGCTCTATAATCTTTAGCATCTTCTGGTAAGAGTATTGCTTGAGCTTTCCTAGCGTTAATACTCTTATTTCTTGCTTCTTTGTTATATACAACTTGCTCTTCGAATATTTTCTTAGTTGCTTCTTTGCGGTTGTCTGCGTCTTCCCAACTTTTAGTTGTGCGTTCTGCAAGTTGTTCTAAGTATGCAGGACATTCTTGATACTTTTCTTTGCAAGTAAGTTTGCCGCCTGTGTTACGATGTGTTGCTTTGTTTCCGCAACCAAAGTGACATTCTGCATCTTGTGGTATAGGTTGATGTGTTTTCTTATGATAGGAGAACATAGCAGGATTGTTTGCTATGTAATCACATTCTGGGCATTTGCGTGGATACTTTATCATACTATTATTTATCTAATAGTTTAAAAAAGCACACGCTATTCTTGCAACATTTGCTCGCAGAGTAAATTCATGTGTACTACACACGCCATTGCGTAGGACACCGAATGTGCTTTTTTAAAGTAATAGGAACCGTCTTCAGGTTTAATCCATACTTCTTTCATTATTGTTTCCCAACTTTCCTTCAGTAGATGTCTTTTGGCTGGGCGAATAATTGCTAGGACTGCCGCCAGTTGTTGTATGTTGGTCGGCTGCAAAGCTCTGAGTACGTCTCCGTGATTGTTGAGATGAAACACGTTGTCGCTGAAATCGTCGTGAAGCAGAAGTTCCCATAGTGGTTCCTTATTCATTAGTTGGGTAAGATGGGTTTCATCTTTTACTGTTTTATAGATACTTACATTTAAGAAATCTAATTTAAAATAACCGCGTTCTTCTGCGGTCTTGTGTTCAATGGTACTTATATTGTCTACTGGGTTGTGTGGAATCTCAGTAGTATACACCCCGGTATTGTGTTTTTTGCCTGTATCCAGTTTTGCAATACGATGTGTTAGTTTAGATAACACCGTGTCTCTGTCTGCAAAATCTATATCGATATCCACTATAGGTTACTCTCAGTTGCAACATCTTTTACTAGTTGTACATCATTAGGCAATTTTTTAAAACGCATTGCCCAGTGTTCTGGATTAATAACATGATAAATCATTTCTAATTGTTCATCATTAAACTTACTTAGCATTTCCTTTCCGGTCTTGCAATTCAATATCAGCCAGGGCGATATCTTGCCGTCTTTGATATGCCACACTGCTCTACTAATGCTTACACGTTGGAAATAATGGTTCCAGGGCGCAGGAGGATTCTCGTCTGCCCAATCCATCATTGTTATTACACTGCGTTCTAGTGCTGTTTCCACTCCTTCCTTACGTAGTAGTTCAACAGCATATTTTTCATACATTTCCTCTCTACACCAATGATCTAGTTTAACACCACTAGTCACTACGTAGTCAACATATTTCTCAGGATATAAAGGCCGAACGTTACTAATAAAACTGCCAAACTTGACAAAAGCATTATAGTACGGAGACTTGCAAAATTCTTCATATGACTTTTCTTTTTTTGCTCCTGCACTTAATTTATAAAATTGGTTAAATGCATAGAAGCCTAGCTGCACTCTTTTTTCATTCTTTTGTAGTGCACGTCTTTTCTTTTCACACATATGAACTGCAAGTGTTTTTTCTCTTGTAAATCCGCTACCACAGTATTCGCACTGAAATGGTTTATCAGAGTTTGACGTTTTCGATACCATATTCTTCAGCCAATTGTTTGAGTTCTTTTTTTGTAGATAGTCTAGCAAGTAATTCTGCCTCGTCTTGTTTCATATTGGGAAAGATATCCAAAACAAGTTTCACTGCCTTAGTATCAGTTTTGCCTTTGTGTTTAAATCCCATCCATTGATGAAATTCTATTTTACCTGTGTTACCACTAGCACATAGTAACTGCCACTGTAATTTAGGATGCCGTGTTCCTAGATCATTAAAGTTTTTATTGTAGTATTCATTAGTTTTAAACACAGCAAGTTCTTGTGCTTCTCGGCTGCCTCTGATGCTGCTTGTATATCTGTTTAATAACCAAAAGCTTACTTGCTTTCGTTCTTCGTCTGTAAACTCGTCCCACACACTTTTAGCATTCATATCAATTGCAGCAAGTATGTCTTTAAGAGGTAATTTTTTATCCTTCATTTATTTTTTTCCATACAGCGTCAGACTGAAATTCGTAACTTCCGATAAATTTATACTTGTTCCAATATTGAGGTTCTATCATGCTTAGTAAATAATCTTCGTCAGTTTTATATAAGTGATAAATTTTACCAACAACAGGAACAAAATTATATCTAGCATTATATACTAAATCTGTATCGAAAGCAAGTTGAACTAGCTCTTCATATTGCCGTTTTATTTCGGTTAGTTTTTGTTCTATATGATGCTTTGCAGTTATGCCCTTTTCAGATTTAAAACCGTCCAAATCGGGTAATACAATACTCGGAGCACCTACATTAGAACCATACGGAAGTATGTTTGCATTTTCTGAAAAATTGTCAGTGCGTGTTTTCATTTTTAATAAGATAATATGTTTGGACCAACTTATCTAGTTGTTTTTTTAAGGTTGGATATTTTAGGGAAAGATTGCACACTTCTTTCCAACTAGTATAATCTAAAAAATCCCCGTTTGCTCTAGCTACACTATCTGGGTCGCCTCCTATAATCCAACGAGGTATTTCATTATACGGAGCATCTCTATATCTTGCATATGTAACACCGTTAGCACGTTCGTATATAAGTGCTTGTCCGGGGACTAATTTATGATTTGCTTCCAACTGTACGTCTCACTATGTCGTTATGATTAAACTCTGCCCAGTATAGTTCAAAAGCAACACCGTCTTCTAAACCTTCAAATTGATGGATCTTGCCAGGCTTTACTTGTGTAAAGTCGCCAGCTTCAAGAATAGTTTCATCAACTAGTCCTTGATCATCTTGCCAAACACGTACAATCATTTTTCCTGACTCTACGTAGAACCCATTCCATTTAAATTCGTGTGCATGTTCAGAACATTTGTAATCTGCTTTGTATTCTATACGATGAAATTCTAATACACCATTTGCATGAATTAGTTCTGTTTGGCCCCATATTTTTCCTGCTTTACTCATTGTACGTTCTCCTATTTAATTGCTAATACAAATAAAATTGCTAATAATAAAATATTAGTGCAAAAAATTTCTACTGCTAGTATAGTATGATACCATACCCATCGTGCTTCATATACTTTGTTAACTTCGGGATGATTTCCATTTTCGATAATTGCCTTATCGATTGGATTTTCCTCCACAGGTCTTTCTAAATTTTTTGTAGTTTTTTTTCTTAGGTTATCTAACCATTCCATAATTGGTTCCTTATACTAGCAATGAGTAATCTATTACCTCACTTTGTCTGCTGATGTCTTTTACAAAAAATGCACATAACGGTTTACTACCAGTTGTTATAGGAACACTTAGAAGTTGCCCGGTTTTCATTTTAGGAAAAAACCATTTTACATCGTTGTAAAAGTTTACTATTTTAATATCGCCAAAGTCTACTTTAAAACTTGACAAAGGATTATATAGGAATGTTTCAAACCCTCTATCGTTTAAACTAGTCAACGGTAATACTTCTAGATCCATTCCGCTTTCGCTATCTCCAACTACGATATTCCAATCTAAAGGCATTGTAATTTCTTTGCCGCCTATTTCTAAAACCATAGCAGGTGCTGTAAATGATTCTAAAAAAATCAACGGTATAAAAAAGAAATCAGGATTCTTTGGATCTGAATTATCCAGCACACTAAATCGTACATCTTCCTCCAGCTCATCTGGTAGATTGTTTAGCATAAAGCATTCGTTATCAAGTGTTAATATTCTCATTTTAATTCCAGTCTATTTTTTCAATTGTAAATGGATACTCTGCTTCTTTGTAAAATTTCTTACGTTGGGTCAGATGTCGCTTCGCGAACTTACATGTTGATGTAAGATCCCATATTTGTACGAAGTCTTTGTCTTTTGCCTTACGAACGCCTCTACCAATAGATTGGATTACCCGAACAAAAGACTTTCCAGGTTCAATAAGTACAAGATTAAAAATCCTAGGTATATTAAGGCCTACTGCTGCAACCCCGTATGTTGCTATAATAACTTCATTAGTTCCTTCACGAATTGTGTCATATGTTTCTTTCCTGTCTTTGTTCTTAACAGCGCCGCTTACAAATGTGCTGTCGGGTATAAGTTCCGCCAGTGCTTTTCCTGCACTGATCCTATCTACTAATATAAGTGTATTGCCATCTTGTCTTACATTATTTAATAACTTTGCTATGTATTCAATACGTGCCTGATTTGTTACAAGATATTTTAATTCTGATTGATAATCACGATGTTCCACTATGTCGATTAACTGACAAATGTTTACGTGACACTGTGCAAGTACTCCCTTGTCTTGTAATTCTTTTGCTGTTATTGCTCCAATAACAGGCCCTAGACTAGCATGAATACTTTCAAATTCAAACTTCTCTCTAGGTACTGTGCCAGTTAATCCCCAGCGTATAGGTGCGTTGCGTAGGTTGCGAGTAAGCAGATTTTTAAGGACTTCTGCTTTCGCCATGTGTACTTCGTCGACAATAATAGTGCTCACACCTTCTAAGAACTCAGCAAGCGATAATACCGCGCTGCCGTCTTTATGCTTCTTGTCGAGTATATTCAAACTCTGCCAAGTGCAAATAGTGTGAGTCTTACCTAATTGCTTTCTGTCGCCGAAGTACACCCCTACGTCCAATCCACAGTTAACATAGTCTTCCTCTGTTTGCTCTACCAAGGACTTATTAGGTACAATTACAATACTACGCCCGTAAGGTTCACTGATGTGTGATAACGTAGCTGTTGTAATTGTTTTACCTGCGCCTGTAGCAATTTGCTGGAGACTCTGTGGATTCGCAATAAAGTTGTTGATTGCCTCAACTTGATAATCTCGCAGAATGATTTCATCACCTTCTGCCGGGTGTCCTTTAGGCCAACACACTCCTTGGTCGGCCCAATATCTTTCTGTTACTGGTTGAAAATTAAATGTTATAGGGTGTCTGTTGTCTTCAATGTCTACTATTTGTACATTATTTTTTTGTAGTACTTCATTAATAGTATCAAGGTGATTAATATAGCCGGTGCCACCAATGCCAAAGAAAGCAACCTTGCCATCCCAGCGTCCTAGCTTGTACTGCGGCATATACTTTGCATATGGCACTTCGAACTTGAGAGCATTTGCAAGTTTACGGCGGACATCAACATCAAGCCCTTCTATTTTAATATTTACTTCGTCTTCAATTATTAGTTTACAACTTGCCATTAAAGTTTCTCTATTCCTTGTGCATATGAATCACTATTGTAATGTTCAGCCATTGTACTTAATTGTTTTTCCCAATGTATTGTTAAATCAATATCTCCTATAAAGTTATGTTTCCTAGATATCATTCTAACATTGCTACAACAACTCAAGCAAACACTTGGCTGCCAATTATCTTTTATTAAAAATTTAGGAGCTTTGTCTTTAATATACACTACTTTTGTGTTTTTGTCGACTAAATTATTTAGATTATTACTCTTAATGTAATTGTTAAATTCTGAATTATCGCTATTATAATTGTCTAGTCTAAACAATACACTTATTTCCGAACTGTCTATTAAATTGATTAATGCTTTGTGTATAGTATAAAAATTATCGATAGCATCAAGGTCATTACTTCTAAATTCGTCAACTATTACTACTATAGGAAATCTTTTTAATTCAAATAACGATTCTATTATTGAACTCATACTATAACTATTTCGATTAATAAACACTGATGCTTTTTTACGATTAATTATTTTCTGCGTCAATGGTGTGCAATTATTGATAGCATCGGCCATCGGGTGAGAATCAAAATATACCAATCCTAACATAGTTGCTCTATCTTTATACAAGTGTATATTATCTTCAGAAGGTTCTCCGAGAGTGTCTAACATGTATTTTTTAGCGTTAGGATGACAGTTTTTTATTTCGTTGTTATATATTCCAGGAATATAGTCAGTTGCATGTTCTAGCATAACTGCTATTTCTTTATACAGTTCTATTAATTTTTCATCAATGTCAAATTCTTTATTCTTAAAATTTTTCATAACTTGATGTATACTTTGTTCCGACAGAACAAAATAATGTATGTGCGAGCCTTTTTGATGGGAGTGCTGATCCCGCCCTAAGCATCGAATAACTTCTTCAACTAGTACAATAAGTTTTTTTGAAAAGGGAAATCTAATTTCTATAAAATTGTCAGTAATTTTTATATATTTTGTTCTATCAATTTGACGAAGAGGATATCTTAAATTAAAAAAGGATTCTTCGACGTTGATATCCAGTTCTCTAAAGTAGTCTTCGTAACCTAGCAATTTGAGTTGCAGCATTTTTGACTGGCGATCTGTTAGTGCTATGCCTTTTCCTATTTGCTTAGATATGGACATAAGGATCCCAGCATCTTCTTTTTTGATAGAAGGGGTATGCGAGTAATTCGTGTTGAATCCTAATAAAATTTCAAGGCAGTCTTCAATAGTCATACGACTATTATACATTAAAGTAAATGTTGTGTCAACTGATTTAGTGGAATACCTTGTGCTATTTCTTCAACAGTATATTCTGTGTGAGCATAATCATTTAACCATTGTATTCTATCTGGTGTTAGTGGATTGTTAATTGTTGTAAAATCTGTATTGCCGACTTCGTATGCTAAACTACTTGGTCCTACAAACACCGGAATACCTTTAATAACTGCTTGGACAGCAGGGTTGCTACTCCAGTTTACTACAGCCCAGGCGTTTTCAAATGTGTAGTCAAAGTCGTCATATGTACCTAACAACTTTTTCGGAACCTGTCTCGATACGTTTCTAAATTCGTACTCTATGTAAGGCAGTGGGCATCTAGGATGTGCTCTTATTATTACATGTCGATTTGTGTGTTGTCTAATCTGAGATATAGTATCTATCACCCAAGTTGCAACACTCGGCATGTCTTGCCATTGTTGACTTTTATTATGTTGTGTACATATTAATATGCTGCCGTCGGGATTTGTTTTCCAAGGTTCTAATTCTAGTCCTAATGATATCCTACGATTACTAGAATTGAGTTTCGGAGCAAAGTAACCGTCGCGATTAACACCATTGAGTCCTACCTTCCATGTTGTTCCTCTTTGTATACCTCCGACTTCGAGCACAATAATAGGTTTATTAAGTTGTCTGTTCAACCGCCATATTTGTTCATTCTTAGCCATTCTGCCGTCCCAGAGAACACTCCATATTACAGCAACATCGTAGTTGTCGTAATGGTCCATAACTCTGTATGGTTCGTTATAGATTACTGTGTGCCCTGCTGCCTTTAAACTTTGTTCAAATGCAGTAAAAACAGGTTTAGAATTTAAAGCGCCGTTTTCTGTGTACAAACAAAACTTCATCGAGTAAATACCTTGTAATAAAAGTATTTATAAGAGGCACTTAATGAAAAATATCACAGTGGTTACAACTTTTCATAAACCAGGATTAGATTTATATGCCCAAAGATTTTTAGACAGTTTTGCACAAAATGTTGCTAAAGCAGTAAAATTAGTTGTATATGCAGAAGACTGTAATCCAGTTAATCCAGACCCAAATCAAATTACTATATTAGATGCAAAAGAAGCATTACCTAAACTTGTAGCATTTAAACAACGTTGGAAAGATGTACCAAAAGCAAATGGTATACCACCAGACGATATTAAAGCACGTAGACCAAGAGATTGGCACAAAGAATTTAAATGGCATGCTATTCGTTTTGCAAATAAAACTTATGCTGTGTTTGATGCTTGTGAAAAAAATTATGGTACTGGTAGATGGATAGTATGGATGGATGCAGATAGTTACATTCATAGTCCTTGGAGTCTTAAACAGTTCGAAGATCTATTACCAGACAATGCTTACATCACTTATGTTGGTAGGGGCAAAGGATCACAGACATGGCCCGAGTGTGGCTTTTACGGATTAAACTTAAATCATCCTGTGTGTCACGAGTTTCTTAAGGAGTTCGAACGTATGTACGAAGATGCAGAAAACGGAATCTTTACACTAGAAGAATGGCATGACAGTTATGTGTTTGGTGAGTTGTTAAAGAAATATAGCGAATTTCCTTCACACGATTATAGTGCCGAAATGTATCTTAAGGAAGCAAAGACAGGTGGCGGCGGACATCCACTTATTAACGGACCATTAGGAAAGTGGATGGATCACATGAAGGGCGGACGTAAAGACAAAGGAAAGTCTGACGCTAAGGATATGATGGTTAGCCGAACAGAAGATTACTGGAAATCATAATGAAACCATTTTTATTTGAAGTAATGCAAGAAATTATAGGCGATGCTAAATGCGAGTTTATTGGAGAGATAGGCACACACAAAGGCGGCACTGCTCAGCAGTTTATTAATCTGTGTGCTCCTAGGGTTAAAAAATTAATCTATTATGGGTACGATGTTTTTGACGCCGATAACCCCGACAGCGCCTTGCACAAGAGAGAGCGCAATGGTAAAGCGCCTGCAAGTTATAATGTGGCAACAGCAACATTGAACAAACTTAAAAAAATTCATCCTAATTTAGAATATAAACTGCACAAAGGGTTTACTAATGATACACTAAAGCCAACAGTATTTGATTTTGTATATATTGATGGCGGACATAGTTATGAAACTGTTAAGCACGATTATTCAATGGTTAAGGATAGTAAGATTATTGTGTTTGACGATGTTAAGATTAGAGGAGTAAATCAAAATGTTAAAGAGTTGCAAGAACAAGGCATTAGTATAGAACTAGTTAAAACTGATTCTAAGCACACTTGGGCAGTTATCCGTAATTAAATATATTCTCGCATGTGTTTCCAGCATGTGCCATCTTCTAACTCGCTAAATTTCCAATGAAACATACTTATCCGTTCTAACCATCGTTGTCTGTCAAATTCCTTAGGAGATTCAATCTGACTAAAACCTATATGCGAAACATCTACACATTGACTTTTATCAGGATCTGTTATGAATCCTGGATATCCTTGTATTAACGGTCCAACAATACTACTACTATTGTGATTAACAACTGCCCAAGTTTTTTGTAAATCTTGTTCTAGAGGCCTTCCAATTGGTGAAACTTTTATGCTAGGATCTAATTTATATTGCTGTTCTATAGCAGGTATATAGTTTCTAATAGCTTTTTTGTCACCTGGATGTGTGCGTATTATAATAGGCCTGTCTGTATATTCTCTTATTTTAGTGATAGTATTATGTAACCAGACTAATATAGGAGTCTTACCCATACTCCATCCTCGATCTCTTTGCAAACATATTAATATATTTTTACCTTTGACTATCTGAGGCTGTATTGTAATGTTTAAGTCTTTAGATATTTGTTGCCATCTTTTAGGATCAGGGTTACTATCAAAATAATTTCCAGTGTCTGGAAAAACTCCATTAAAACTATATCTTAGATAATGATGTGGTTTATTTGTTTTATTAGCATACAAGAATAAGTTTGCGTCACCGGTGCAAACGTGCTTGTTTTGTGTGCGATTTATTACTCGTTGTCTTAGTTGTAGATGAGACATATTTTTCCCAAGGTTGTGTTGCCAGCCTTGTATTACTCCAACGTCACAATCTTGTAAATCGTATCCTTGATGTACAATACCCGTATCGCCTGCTGCAATAACTCCTTTAACAAACTTAGTAAGTATGTCAAACTTTTCTTGACTTTTGTTTTTATTAGGCACTACGTTGTAATAGCTAACTACTTTCACTTAACCATTTCCCAAGCATAGCCGTTCATCATCTCATCACGTGTAAACTGACAGTAACTTAGGTGCTTCATAAGTGCATACATTTCATCTTCTGTTGGTTTGTTTAAGTTGTTTATTTCTGCTAAGTCAGTGTTGCATAATGCTGTTGCACAATTAGGTCCTAATGCAATAGCAGGAACACCAAACATTAATGCTTCCAGTGCTGCAATACTATTATATGTTATAAGACAATATACATCATCTGCAAGGGCTGCTTCAAGTGGTTTTGTACTAATGCGTTCGCTTCTATTAGGCTTTAGTCTAATTTCTACAGGACGGTCAGTATATTTCTGTAATTCTTTTTTTGTATTTTCTACCCAAACTTCTGGATCAGGTTGTCCCCACAGGCGCATAACTTTGTCGCTGGGCGGAACTAACATTATTTTAGAAGCGTTTTTAAATTCTCTATATTTAAATTTTGGCAATCTAGCATCGTCTCTTTCAATAATAGGTCCAACATATTGAAGAGCATTCTTTGTTACACGATGCCACGTCTTAGTTTTACTTCCTGCATTACCAAAGTACCCTGTATCAATTGCATAAAAGTCTCTGCTAGTTTCCCAACAATGCTGAATTGCTTTACGACTGCCGCCGCCTAAGCCTCTAATAACTAAAGGATTATCTTTAGATTCTTCTATATTCCAGTCACTTAGAGTACCAGCACATCCAAGCATAAATGCTTGTAAATATTCGTCGTATTTTAACCCTCTGCCTGTATAATTAATTCCACCGGCACTATCTATTGCTGCTGCTTTTTTTAATTTATCACCGCCTTTGGCAAATTTGTTTTGTATTATTTTCATTGCGTTCTCCTCAGTATAACCATAATATTTTCCTGTTGGATCTATTGACGCATATGTTAATGCTTTAATTGGCTCTTTTAAATGATCTGCCAATGTTAAATGATCAATTATTTTAGGTTCTCTTTTAAGATCTATTATTTTTGTGTGTTGTTTTTTTATTATATTGTTAAGATAATTACGTTCTACACGATAATATTCACTAGCATATTCACAATCGTAATATTCATTAAACCAAGGCCCGCCTTCTGTATAATGTAAAAACTTAGGTTTGCCATCACTGGGCTCTTTGTACCACTCTACTAGCCAGTTCCATTCGTGACTAATATTACCTATTTCATTGTCGTTTAACCAGGAGAACCTATGTAGATATTTCCCGTCAATATTAGGATCATTAACTAGTTCCTTTGTTAGTACAGTATTACTGGGATGACCACAGTTGACTAACATCATACTTGACCAATTTTTGCGTGGATAATTTAGCTGTGCTTGACCATCCATTTTAACTCCCTCTTCAGGGGTATAGTCGTGTTGGGCACACATTATTGCATACTTGTCATCTGCTTGTGCAAATAGATTCGCAACATCGTCTAGTGCTACAAAATCGCAGTCAATAAACAATGCCCATCCTTTAAACTCTGCAAGTTCAGGAACAAGAAATCTAGTAAATGTAAATTCTGTACTTGCAAGTTTGTCACTCTTTCTCCAATAAAGCCCTTTACGTTTTAAATTACGTTGTTTTAGTGGAATAATTTCAACATCAACACTTGCTGTATCTAGTAAACTTTGTTTACATGCTTGATAAGCAATATCTTCTCGGCTGTCCCAACCTATATAAATTCTTAATGGCTGCATTAATTTCTTCTTTCTATATCTTCTTCAACACACACGCCCCATTGAATTTCAAGAATGTGTGCATCTTCTGTTCCAGGATTGCTTGGCTTGTGCCAAACTTCTTTATTAATTTCATATGGCATACTATGGGGATCTAATAGTACCGAGTCTGTAATAGAGTTCCATTCAGTGTCCATTTTAACTGTACCTTCTAGTACTCTCCATTCTTCTGAACGTTTAAAATGTTTTTGGTCGCTTAGACTTTTGCCTGGATATATTACTAGTTCTTTTACTTTGTAACCTTGCTCAGGCTTGTGATCTAACACACGCCAGTAACCCCAATCACGTTCTGTCTTTTGTGTTTTCCACTCATCAAGTATCCAACTACTGCTATTAGCTTTATTCTCGCCACCGATGCCCCATGCAAATTCTACATCAGGAGTATTACCGTATGTAGCATATTCAGGTGTAGTTTTATTTGTTCTGTCACCGCCATTGGCAAACACAACAGTCCAACTGCTGCCGTTAGTAGCAAGTACTTGTCCTATTGCTTTACATGCACTATCGTCACTGTCATCAAATCCAATAACTTTATCTACAACACTAAGTTCTTTAATAATAGCACAACGTTCTTCAAAAGGCATAAACGGTCTGCCCTTCTTGCGTGTTAACCATTCATCACTGTTTACTCCGACAACTAAATGGTCACCAAGTTCTCGTGCTGCTTTAAAATATGCAATGTGGCCGCTGTGTAGAGGATCGTAGCCGCCCGTACAGAGTACAATTTTCATTTTTTAACAACCCTTCCTTTAATGTAGATATTTATATGCGCAGTTTATAAGACTTTTTGTATTTGAAATATTTCTTCTTTAGAAACAAAGAAACGTTGTTTAGCTAAATGTTTATTGTGTTCTAAAATTTTGTTATATTCGATTTTAGAAATATCAAAATTAGAATCGTTCCAGAGAAATTTAAATCCCTTAATCCAGTTTTCGCCTAGTGGACTTTCTTTGAATAAAACAGGTACAGTGTTGCAAATTATAGTTTCTATAAACCTATAGCTCCAGGCATTTGGATGTTGCCATTTTTTAGGACGTTTTGAATCAACATGATTAGGTACAAGTCCAAATTTTGATTTACACATTATTTGATAGTAGTTAGTATCAAAGTCGTATTTCTTTTTTTGCCTGCCTACTTCTGAATGTTGGATGTAACTGTTTCTATCTATAAACGGACGAAGGCTTTTTTCCCTACCAAAAGACTCAAAATGACCTACAAAACAAAAATCGTATTGTTGTGTTTGATCTAATTCTGCAATATGATCTAAATATGCTAGTGGATATTTTAATCCAATGTTCACTCCGCGTAAATTAATTACACCGTTTCTGTGATCTACTTCTGGATCTAACTCGTCTGCGTTAATATTATGTTCTTCAAGTGCATACTTGAGAAGTTTATATTGTAATAGATTTGGAGCAGGCGTACTACACCCTTTAGCTTTTGTTTTCATTTGTCTGCCTTATAATTAAAATATTCTAACTCGTCTTTAAAGTGCCGATTAATACATTGTTTATAATCTATAGACATTGACGTTAATGGTTTATCTTTTTCACGATAACTCCTTAAACTTGTCTACTACCTTATCTAAGTTAGGAATAGATGCATTAGTAAATTTAACATTGTCAAGATTTTTTGCAGCATACGTTTCGCAGCTAACTGACGCAAAATAATCTCTAAATTTTATATTATTACCTTTTAACTTATTACTGTAATGTAGCCATCCGGCTGGTATTCCGTACGCATGCGCAGCAATAATTCCATGTAAAGACGTAGATACAATACTTCTACACTTTGTAATTTCTTTTGCTACTTCTAAAGGATTCTCATTTGATAAGTTAATAACTTTATGTTTAGGATATTTTTCTTTAATCTCGTCATAGTCAATATAATGAGGCACAATGCCAACGTCATATTCCTTTTTACTTTCGCTACAAAATTCTGATAATAGTAGTGCAGGATCTCCGTATACACTAGGGCAAGTACCTCCGCACTCAAGTACTCTTTGTCTAGTTAGCGGTCCTCTAACAAATCGATAGTCTGCTTTAGAATTTAATTGATGTTTGCTGTGCATACATCCGCTGCCTAATATTATCATATTATCAGTTGCTTTATGTATAATAGAACCTATACACATAGCATTACCTTGTTCAGGCTTAGAAACCATTTCATACTTAATATTATAGTGATCTAAAATATAAGGCGTAAGAATGTCACCGAAGTTAGGACGACTATTTGACCAAAAAACTTTATACATCTAAGTATTTCCTATATACATTCAAATACTTATCAGTTTCTTTTTGTTCGCCCTTAAGAGTTAAAAATGCACTTGAATTTCTGTTCTTACCAATTGCTATCCACAGTGGATCTAGTTTTTCAAAATTGTATTTGTCTGCTAACTGATTAAGAATAGTTTGATCTCTTCCCCAACGCCAGTTATCTAAAGAAACAGATCGAAGTTCATTAGCATACTCTTGTCTAAATCCGTTGTCGTTAAAAACAACAAACCCAGCAAGCCATCTATTTTCTTTGTGATGTTTTAGTACATATTGATTTTTAAACAATCTTTCAATAGCAGTCGTATCTATTTTTCTAGTACAAATGCTATCGGCATCAAGAGTAAACACGTTTTCATTCTTGTTGAATTTTTCAGCAACTGCAAGAAACCTAACACTTTGTAAATAAGATATCTTTGCTTC
>Ga0233444_10004015_pt1 | contig 14283 bp, 17 predicted proteins | sample SI_124_October20_6_FD_182792 | JGI IMG/M metagenome (GOLD analysis project Ga0233444, IMG submission 182792) | Seawater microbial communities from Saanich Inlet, British Columbia, Canada - SI_124_October2016_10_MG | ecosystem: Environmental > Aquatic > Marine > Inlet | place: Canada: British...
TAGATTTCCCAGTGATAACTATTAAAGATATTGTAAAAGCTCAAGAGTCGCTTTTAGACTATCTTGGTATTAAAAAACTTTTATGTGCCACTGGAGGATCAATGGGTGGAATGCAACTTCTGCAATTCTGTGCAACTTTTCCAGATAAAACTTTTTCTGCAATTCCTATCGCTTGTAGTGCGAGCCATAGTGCTCAAAATATAGCTTTGAATGAATTGGCCAGGCAGGCAATTATGGCCGATCCGGTTTGGGATAATGGGAAATACTTTCTTAAAAATACTCAACCAAAAAATGGCTTAGCTGTAGCACGAATGGTTGGTCACATTAGTTATTTATCAGAACAGGGTATGCAAGAAAAATTTGGAAGAAAGTTGCAAGAAAAAGCGGATTATGAATTTAGTTTTAATGCTGATTTTCAAGTGGAGAGTTATTTAAGACATCAAGGTAATGCCTTCGTTGAAAGATTTGATGCAAATTCAGTTTTATACATAACTAGAGCAATGGACTATTTTGATTTATCTAAACAATTTAAAGGAGGTCTTGTAGAAGCTTTTAAAAATCAAAAAACAAAGTTTTTAGTGATCTCATTTTCATCTGATTGGCTTTATACTACTAAAGAGAACAAAGATATTGTTATTGCTCTTAATGCCTCTGGCGCTGATGTATCATATTCAGAAATTGAAACTGATAAAGGTCATGACTCTTTTTTGGTAAATGAACCAGAATTTTTAAAAACTTTAAAAGGTTTTATAGACTCAATGCACGAGAAATTTAAAAATGAAAAAAGAGTTTAAAGTAATAGCAGATTTATTACCTAACAATACAAGAGTATTGGACGTAGGATGTGGAGATGGATCTTTAATGAACCTTCTCAATAAAGAGAAAAATATAGAGGTTCGAGGTTTAGAGCTAGAAAAAAGTAACGTTCAAGAATGTATTTATAAAGGATTGCCTGTAATTCAAGGAAACGCTGAAACGGAGCTCTACCAATTTCCTGATCAATCTTTTGATTATGTTGTTCTTAGTCAAACTCTTCAAGCATTTTATAATCCTGATAATGTTTTAAAAGAATTATTACGTATTGGAAATTCTGTTATTGTATCAATACCTAACTTTGGTTATTGGAAAGTCAGAACTAGTTTATTGTTTTTTGGTAAAATGCCAATGACAAAAACTTTACCTTATTCGTGGCATAATACTCCAAATTTACACATGTGTACGATAAAGGATTTATTTAATTATTGTGATGAACAGAATATTAATATTCAAAAAGTTATAGGAGTTAATGAAGATAAAACTTCCCTAATAAAAAAAAGTAATTTAGAAACGAAAAATTTTTTTTCTAAATTGGGAATTTTTCTTATAGGCTAAAATGAATATAGAAATTATACCGTGCTTAGATGATAATTATAGTTATTTATTACATGATCAAATTTCAAATACAGTCGCTATTATTGATCCATCAGATTTTCTCGCGTGCGACAAGATAATAAATAAAAATTATAAAAAATTAGACTTTATATTAAATACACATCATCATTACGATCATGTAGGAGGAAATGTAGATCTTAAAAAGAAATATAACTCAACCGTGCTTGGTTTTGAAAATGACAAAAATCGTATTCCAGCTATCGATAGAATTTTAAAAGATAATCAAGAATTTAAAATTGGTACATTAAATTTTACTACAATTTTTATTCCAGGTCATACTAAAGGTCATGTCGCATTTTATTCTAAAAATGAGAAAGTTCTATTTTCTGGTGATACACTTTTTTCATTAGGATGTGGTCGTGTATTCGAAGGAACTTACGAACAAATGTTTCATTCTCTTAATAGACTTAAAAATCTTCCACAGGATACTAAAGTCTATTGTGGTCATGAATATACTCATAAAAACTTAAAATTTTGTCAAAAATTTAACCCAAATAATAGCTTTTTAGAGGTAAAGAAAAATACTATCGAATTATGTTTAAAAAATAAGAAACCAACTATTCCCACTTCTATTGAAGAAGAAATTAAAACAAATATTTTTTTTAGATTTAATGACCCAGATGTAAAAAAAGCTTTAAATTTAGAAAATTCTTCAGATATAGAAATTTTTACGAAATTACGTGATTTAAAAGACAATTTTTAGGCTCAATAATCTTGACTTGATGATTCTGAAGGATATATTGCCCTGAATCTAAAAAGAGAGAATTTATGTCATTTGCAATTATAGAAACAGGTGGAAAGCAGTATAAGGTTTCGGCAAGTAAAATACTTGAGATAGAGAAACTAGATGCAAAAGTTGGGCAAACTGTAAAGTTTCAAAACGTATTACTTTTAAATGATGACAAAACTACTGAGATTGGAAACCCCAGCATAGACGGTGCGATGGTTGAAGCTAAACTTTTAGACAATGTTAAAGATAGAACAGTTTTAATTTTTCACAAAAGAAGAAGAAAGCATTCAAGAAAGAAAAATGGTCATAGACAACGACATTCTAAGATTCAAATTACCAAGATAATGTCTAAAGGTGGAAAAGTAATTGATGAAGCTAAAGCAACTGCTTCAAAAAAAGAAGTTAAGAAAGAAATTTCAACAAAAAAGAAAGTTTTAAAAAAATAGGAAATATTAATGGCAACAAAAAAAGCAGGTGGATCATCCAAAAACGGCCGAGATAGTAAGGGAAGACGTCTAGGTGTAAAAAAATACGGAGATCAATTAGTAATACCTGGAAATATAATTGTAAGACAAAGAGGAACTAAAATTCATCCTGGTGAAAACGTAGGTATGGGCAAAGATCATACAATTTTTTCTGTAGTAAAAGGAAAAGTTAAATTTAAAAAATCGAAATTAAACAGAACATTTGTTTCTGTAATTCCCAATTAGATCTACAAATAACTTTAGTTATTTGTAATATATCCAAGATGAAATTTTTAGATCAAGCAAAAATTTATATTAAAGCAGGAAATGGTGGTTCAGGCTCGGCTCACTTTAGAAGAGAGAAATTTGTTGAGTATGGAGGTCCAGATGGTGGGGATGGTGGAGATGGTGGTTCTATTATTGTTGAAGCTGATCGTAATTTAAATACTTTAATAGATTTTAGATACGCGCAACATTTTAGAGCAGAACACGGTCATGGTGGAAGCAAGAGAAATAAGACCGGTGCTAACGGAAAAGATTTAGTACTTAAAGTCCCAATTGGCACACAAGTGTATGAAGAAGATAATAATACCCTTATCTATGATTTTACTAAAAATAAGGAAAAATATTTAGTAGCTGCTGGTGGTAAACGTGGATTAGGCAATGTTAGATTTAAAAGCTCAACAAACAGAGCTCCAAAAAAAAAGACAAATGGAAAACTTGGAGAAGAATTTTGGATTTGGTTTCAATTGAAAGTTATTGCTGATATAGGAATTATTGGAAAACCTAATGCAGGAAAATCTAGTTTACTAGCTGCACTTACCAAAGCTAAACCAAAAATAGCGAATTACCCTTTTACAACTATCAATCCAAATTTAGGTGTAACCTATTATGATGGTAAAGAGGTAACTTTGGCTGACATACCTGGGTTAGTTGAAGGTGCTCACAAAGGTGTTGGGTTAGGAGATAAATTTTTAAGACATATTGAAAGATGTAAAGTTTTACTACATTTAATTGATTTGTCAGAAATTGATCTTGTAAAATCCTATAAAAAAATAAAGTTAGAATTAGCAACTTATGATAAAAACTTAGGCAAGAAGAAAGAAATAATTTTTTTTAATAAGTCAGACTTGTTTGAAAATAAGGACATTATTAAAAAACTAATAGAATTTAAAAAAAAAATTAAATCAAAATATGAAGTGATCTCTGTATTTTCAAATAAAGACCTTGTGAAAGTAAAAAAATTATTGATTAAAAATGCTAGTTGAAAATTCAAATATAATTGTTTTAAAATTAGGTTCCTCTACTGTAGTTGATGGAAAGGGAAAATTTAAGAAAAAATGGGTAGCATCTTTAATTAAAGATATCAAAAATTATGGAAAAAATAAAAACTTTGTAATTGTGTCTTCAGGAGCAATTGCTCTGGGTCAGAAATATCTTAGAATAAATAAAAAAAAAATAAAATTAGACATGAGTCAAGCTATAGCCGCAGTTGGGCAAATTCATTTAGCGAGTGAATTTCAAAAATTATTTGAAAAATATAAAATTAAAATAGGACAAATTTTGATTAGCCCTGATGATACAGAACAAAGAAGACGAGCTTTAAATGTAAGACGTACATTTGACAATTTGTTTAAACTTAATGCAATTCCGATAGTAAATGAAAACGATACTACTGCTACAACAGAAATTAAATATGGAGACAATGATAGGTTGGCTGCAAGAGTGGCTCAAATAATTGGCGCAGATACTCTTATTATTCTTTCCGATGTTGATGGTTTATACGATAAATCAAAAACAAAAAAAATCATTACCACAGTAAGTAAAATTGATGAAAATATAACCTCTCTGATAAATAATAAAAAAAATGTTTACGGATCTGGTGGAATTTCAACAAAATTAGATGCAGCGATGATTTGTATGAATTCAGGGTGCCATATGTTTCTTGCTAATGGTAGGAAAAATAACCCAATTAAAAATATGCTTAAAAATAAAATTTACACTCATTTCACACCTAAAATTTCAAGCTTAGATGCTAAAAAAAAATGGATTATTGGATCTTTAAAATCTTCAGCGATAATTTTTGTAGATCAGGGTGCTTCTAGTGCACTCAACAATGGAAAAAGTTTATTAGCTGCAGGAGTAACAAAAATTGCAGGATCTTTTAACAAAGGTGAAAATGTGCTTATAGTAGACCAGAACAACAAGCATTTAGCTAGGGGCTTAGCTTCATTTAATTCTGATGAAATTAACAAAATCAAAGGTAAACAAAGCAAAGAGATAGAAAAAATTTTAGGTTACCTTAGTAAATCTGAAATTATTCATAAAGATGATATGGTAATGTTATAAATGAAATATTTAGAAAAAATTGGGAAAAATTCAAAAAAAGCTTTCGAAGATTTAAAGATTATAAAGCACGATAAAATAAAAAAAGTTTTAGAAAATTACAACAAATCTTTATTAAAGAATAAACAAAAAATTATACGAGAGAATCAAAAAGATGTGAAAAATATCAAAAGAAAAAACCTTGTAGATAGACTCATATTGAATGAAAAAAGAATAGAAGGAATTCGACATTCCATAAATGAAATAAGTAATTTCAAAAACCCAATAGGTCGAGTTCTGGAAAGCTGGAGAAGATACAATAAATTAAATATAAAAAAAATTTCAACTCCTATTGGTGTTATAGGAGTTATTTATGAAAGTAGGCCAAACGTTACTGCTGACGTCGCCGCTCTATGTTTTAAATCTGGAAATTGCTCAATTCTTAGAGGTGGATCAGAAGCAATAAATTCAAATAAAATTCTAGCAAATCTTTTTAGAGAATCCTTGCAAAAAAATAAAATTAACAAAAATTGTGTTCAATTTATTGAAAATAAAAATAGAAAGATTGTAGATGATTTATTATCTAAAATGAGTAGGTACATAGATGTTATTGTTCCAAGAGGCGGGAAAGGGCTAGTATACAAAGTTCAAAAATTTTCTAATATTCATGTAATTGGTCACCTTGAAGGCTTATGTCACATATTTATTGATAAAAGTGCAGACTTAAAGATGGCTAAGAAAATTATAATTAACGCAAAAATGAGAAGAACAAGCATTTGTGGAGCTGTAGAAACTCTTTTGATTGAGGAAAAAGCGCTGAATACACATGCTAAAGAAATAATTAATTCGCTTATTGAGTCTGGCTGTGAAGTGAGAGTTGATAATAAAATTAATAAAATATTTAAAAATAAATTAAAGTTAGCTAAAGAGAAAGATTGGAAAACTGAATACCTAGATTCAATAATTTCAATTAAAACTGTTAAAGATGTAAAAGCAGGCGTTGACCATATTTTGAAATATGGAACTATGCATACTGATAGTATTGTTACCAAAAATTCTAAAAATGCCCAAATTTTTTTAAATGGGGTAAATAGTTCTATAGCTATGCACAATGTTTCAACTCAGTTTGCCGATGGTGGTGAATTTGGTTTCGGAGGCGAGATTGGTATTTCAACAAATAAATTACCACCTAGAGGTCCTGTTGGAATAAATCAATTAACCTCTTACAAATACATTGTTTCTGGAAAAGGAGTAATAAGATCTTAGTTAATGGTTAAACACTCGCATAAATCAATCGGTTTATTAGGGGGAAGCTTTGATCCAGTTCATAGGGGGCATCTAACTATTTCAAAAATTGCGTTAAAAAAAATTAATTTAGAACGAATTTATTGGCTTATTACAAAAAAAAATCCATTTAAAAAAAATGCTCACTTTTCCTTAGCTGATAGAATAAAACTTGCAAAGAAGTTCACAAAAAATTTAAAAAAAATACAAGTTTTATATTTAGATAAGTTGGTAAAATCATCTAAATCTATTGATTTAATTAATTACTTTATTAAAAAAAAAGGAATTGAAAATATTTATTTTATTGTAGGTTCAGATATTTTACTTGAACTACATAAGTGGAAAAATTGGAAAAAATTAGTAAAATTGACAAAATTAGTTGTTTTTTCTCGCAAAGGATATGATAAGAAGAGTAAGAATTCCACTGTGGTAAAATATTTAAAAAATAAAAATATTATTTATATTAAAAATAAGCCTATTGTTATCTCATCTTCATTTTTGAAAAAAAAATTAATTAAAAACTAAATGAAAATAGCTGATATTAAATTAAATGTTGAAAAGATTTTAGATGACAACAAGGCTCAAAACATTACTTCTATAAACTTAAAGAATAAATCGCATATTGCTGATTACATGGTTGTTGCCTCGGGTACCTCATCTAGGCATTTACAGTCACTTTCAGAAATTTTAGTCGCTGAATTAAAAAAACTTGGACTTAATGGCTGCCGTATAGAAGGAAAAGATAGCAACGATTGGAAATTAGTAGATGCTCATGATGTAATTGTTCATATATTTCATCCTGAAAAAAGAGAGTTTTACGATCTTGAAAAAATGTGGGCAGAGGAAATCCCTAAAGAAAAAGCGATGATATGAAAAAAAAATTAGTTATATCAATTATTCTTATAAATTTTATTTCATCAATAGTTTTTGCCAAGAATGAACTTTATGAAAAGATTGACCTCTTTGGTGAAGTTTTAGAAAATATTAATAAAGACTATGTGGATGAAGTCGACCAAACAAAAATAATGGACTCGGCTATAAATGGAGTTTTGCAATCTCTTGACCCTTACTCGTCCTATATGAGTCCTGAGCTATTTAAAGAAATGCAAACAGACACCAGAGGAGAGTTTGGTGGATTAGGAATTGAGATAGGGATGGAAGCAGGTGTTGTAAAAGTAATTTCTCCTATTGATGATACTCCAGCAGCTAGAGCTGGAATTAAAGCTGGAGATTATATTGTCAAAATCGGCAAAGAACAGGTTCAAGGTAAATCTTTAATGGAGGCTGTAAAATTAATGAGGGGGCCAGTTGGAACATCAATTGATCTAACAGTAAAAAGAAGGAATATTAAAAAACCTTTAGAATTCAAGATTACAAGAAAAGTTATAGAGGTAAAATCAGTTAGTGCTAAAATCATCAGTAAAGATGAAAATTTGGGATATATAAGACTTAAATCATTCAATGAAAATAGTGATAAACAATTATTAAAATCAATCAAAGATTTTGAAAAAAAATCAAAGATTAAAGGATATATACTTGATTTAAGAAACAATCCTGGAGGGCTATTAACCCAAGCAATAAATATAACTGATTTTTTTTTAGATGATGGGGAGATAGTTTCAACAAAGAGCCGTAAAGTTTCAGAAACAAGAAAATTTTTTGCAAGAAGCGGTGATGAAGTAAAAGGTAAACCAATTATTATTCTTATAAATAATGGTTCCGCATCAGCGTCTGAAATTTTTGCGGGTGCTTTGAAAGATCATAAGAGGGCTATAATTTTAGGTGAAAATTCTTATGGCAAAGGCTCAGTACAATCTATTATACCTCTTGCAAATGGTGGTGGAATACGACTAACTATTTCCAAGTATTATTTGCCATCAGGTAAATCTATATCTGAAGTTGGTGTAACACCAGATATAGTTGTTGAAGAAACTGAAAGTGATTTTAAAATAAATTCAGAAAAAGATAATCAATTAAATTATGCGATAAAACTTTTTAATTCTTAATTTATGAATAAAAAAAAACTCCCAATGCGTATTGGAGTCGGTATCATTGTTTTAAATGATAAAAATCAAGTTTTTGTAGGCATGAGAAAAGATAATCCAGGTGATAATTGGCAAATGCCACAAGGTGGCGTTGATAAAGGTGAAGACTTTTTATCAGCCATGAAAAGAGAACTTTTAGAAGAAACTAGTATTTATAATATAAAAATTATCAAAGAAATTAATAAAATGTATGAATATGAACTTCCAAAAAAACTCTTAGGCATCATATGGAAAGGAAAGTTTAGGGGTCAAAAACAAAAATGGTATATTACAAAATTTTTAGGCACCGATAATGAAATAAATATCAAAACAAAGCATCCTGAATTTATAAAGTGGAAATGGATCGATTTTAAAATTTTGCCTAATGTAATAGTAGATTTTAAAAAGAATTTGTATCTTGATCTTGTAAAAGAAATTGAACGTGTTACCGGTTGATTTCTTTAAGTGTTTCTATTTTATGTGATAGAAAATACTTTTCTTTATCTGTGGGACTGTTGATTAAATTTTCTTGAGTTTGTTTTAATAAAATTTCCAACGATTTTTTATCAAACTTAGACAGCTCTTTTGCTGTTGAAGTTAAAATTAGCAGATTGTTATTTGAGAATTCGACCGTTCCTTCTTCTACATAATACTTTTTTTCATCCTGTCCTTGTATCGATATAATACCTGGTCTTAAAAAGGTAATGAGAGAGATGTGATCTTTTAAAATACCCATTTGACCTTCGTAGGATGGGATAGTTACTTCCTTTACTTCTGACTTAAGAATTGAGTTATCTGGTGTTATAATTTCGACTATAAATTTATCTGACATTATTTACTGTCTTTAGATAATTTTTCTGCTTTCTCTATGGCTTCTTCTATGCCGCCAACCATATAAAATGCGGCTTCCGGTAAATGATCGTATTCACCCTTACATATTGCGTCAAAACCTTTAATAGTATCCTCTAAATCTACTAGTTTTCCAGGTGAACCAGTAAACACTTCTGCAACAAAGAAAGGTTGAGATAAAAACCTTTGTATTTTTCTTGCTCTTGCGACTGTTAATTTATCTTCCTCTGAGAGCTCGTCCATTCCTAATATTGCAATAATATCTTGTAGTGATTTATATGCTTGAAGTATTTTCTGAACATCTCTAGCCACTCTGTAGTGCTCTTCACCCACTATTCTTGGATCTAAAATTCTTGAAGTAGAATCTAAAGGATCAACAGCAGGATAAATTCCTATTTCTGCAATCTGTCTTGATAATACTGTTGTAGCATCTAAGTGTGCGAATGAAGTTGCGGGTGCTGGATCTGTTAGGTCATCTGCTGGAACATAAATAGCTTGTACTGATGTAATTGACCCTTTGTCCGTAGACGTAATTCTTTCTTGTAAATTACCCATATCAGTAGCTAAAGTTGGTTGATATCCTACTGCCGACGGTATTCTTCCTAATAAAGCTGATACCTCAGATCCAGCTTGCGTAAATCTGAATATGTTATCAACGAAAAAAAGTACATCCTGTCCTTCTTTATCTCTAAAATATTCTGCTACTGTAAGGCCCGTCAAAGCTACTCTAGCTCTTGCTCCTGGTGGTTCATTCATTTGTCCATAAACTAAAGCAGCTTTTGAACCTTTACCATCCGGCTTTATTACTCCTGACTCTATCATCTCGTGATACAAATCATTTCCTTCTCTTGTTCTTTCTCCTACACCTGCAAACACTGAAAAGCCACCATGTGCTTTTGCAATGTTGTTAATTAATTCCATAATAGTTACTGTTTTACCAACCCCAGCTCCTCCAAAAAGACCTATTTTTCCTCCCTTTGCATAAGGGGCCAATAGATCTACAACTTTTATTCCAGTTACCAATTGCTCTGTTTCTGTTGCTTGATCTGTAAATTTTGGTGCGGCTCTGTGAATAGGCCATTTTTCTTTTGTTTTGACATCTCCTTTTTCGTCGATTGGTTCTCCAATAACATTTATAATTCTTCCTAGAGTTTCTGGTCCTACTGGAACACTTATTGGATTTCCAGTATTTATAACTTCGTCCCCTCTTTTTAAACCTTCAGTAGCATCCATCGCAATTGTACGAACACTGTTTTCACCTAAATGCTGGGCTACTTCTAAAATTAATTTATTGCCAGAATTACTTACTTCAAGTGCCGTATATATTTCGGGCAAATCATTTTCAAAACTTACATCTACAACTGCACCAATTATTTGAGTTATCTTTCCATTTTTACTCATTATAAACTTTCTGCTCCAGATATAATTTCTATTAATTCTTTAGTTATCGAAGCTTGCCGGCTTCTGTTGTAATTAATCGTAAGCTTATCAACTAGGTCACCTGCGTTTCTTGTAGCGTTATCCATTGCTGTCATTCTTGATCCTTGTTCACTTGCTGCATTTTCTAAAAATGCTTTGAATACTTGGGTAGAAATATTTTTAGGTAGTAAGTCCTCTAAAATTTCATCTTCATCTGGTTCAAATTCATATGATACTACCTCCTCATTTTTCTCAGTGATAAGTTTTTTTTCCGCTGGTATTATCTGTTGGGCTTGGGGTATTTGAGTAATAACATTTTTAAAATTGTTATAAAACAAGGTGCATACATCAAACTCCTTGTTATTAAATAAATTTATAATTTCGTTACCGATAATCTCAGCTTCTGCAAATGTAATCTTTTTCTTATCTTTGAAGCTAAATTTTTTTATAACATATTTTCCATATTCTCTTTTAATTTGATCTAGACCTTTTGACCCAACTGTAATTACCTTTAGTTCTTTCCCCTCATCTAATATTTTTTTAAAATTTATTTTGGCCAACTTACATATATTTGAATTAAAACCACCACATAAACCTCTATCTGCAGTTAAAACTAGACATAGATGTGTTTTGTCATTTCCATTTCCTACTAATAATTTTGGTGCGTTTTGAGGATCATTAATTGAATTTGTGAGGTTAAGAATAATATTCTGCATCTTTTGACTGTAAGGTCTTCCTTTTTCTGCGCTTTCTTGTGCTTTCCTCAATTTCGCTGCCGCTACCATTTTCATGGCTTTTGTAATTTTTTGAGTAGATTTTACACTTTTAATTCTTTTTTTTAAATCATCTAAACTTGGCATTATTTTTTCGCTTTCTTATATTCTTCAATTGCTTGGATTAAAAGTTTTTCAGTATTTTCCTCTAGTTTTCCAGAAGATTGAATTGCTTCAATAATTTCTGGTTTTTCTGCTTTTATCTTTTCTATAATATCGTTTTCAAACTTCTTAATTTTTGTTAATTCTACATCGTCAAGAAAACCTTGCACACCAGTAAATACAGATATTACCTGCTCAGCTACTGTCATTGGTGAGTATTGATTTTGTTTTAATAGTTCAGTTAATTTTGCACCGCGATTTAAAAGCTGCTGTGTTGAAGCATCTAAATCTGATCCAAATTGTGCAAATGCTGCCATTTCTCTGTATTGTGCTAATTCTAATTTAATTGATCCTGCAACTTTTTTCATGGCCTTAGTTTGAGCTGCAGATCCCACTCTAGATACTGATAATCCAACATTAACAGCTGGCCTTATCCCTTGATTAAATAGTTCTGTTTCTAAGAATATTTGACCATCAGTAATTGAAATTACATTTGTCGGGATATATGCAGATACATCACCTGCTTGAGTTTCAATAATGGGTAGCGCTGTTAAAGAGCCTCCTCCATTCGAATCACTTAATTTAGCTGACCGCTCTAATAGTCTGCTGTGCAAGTAAAAAACATCGCCTGGATAAGCTTCTCTACCAGGTGGTCTTCTAAGCAATAAAGACATTTGTCTATAAGCAACCGCTTGTTTAGATAAATCATCGTATACTATTAGAGCATGCATACCATTGTCTCTGAAATACTCACCTATAGTACACCCGGTGTAAGGTGCTAAAAACTGTAAAGGTGCGGAGTCAGAAGCTGTAGCAGCAACAATTGTAGTATATTTTAATGCGCCGGCCTCCTCTAATGTTTTCGCAATTTGTGCCACAGTTGAACGTTTTTGTCCTATAGCTACATACACGCAATATAGTTTTTTCTTTTCATCTGAAGATTCATTAATTTTTTTTTGATTAATAATTGCGTCAATTGCAACAGCTGTTTTTCCTGTTTGTCTATCACCTATAATTAATTCTCTCTGGCCTCTCCCAACAGGTATCAATGAATCAATAGATTTAAGACCTGTTTGCATCGGTTCACTTACTGATTGTCTAGGGATAATGCCGGGGGCTTTTACTTCCACTCTTTTTCGTTGTTTAGCGGAAAGAGCTCCTTTGCCATCAATTGGATTTCCTAATCCATCTACAACTCTACCTAAAAGTTCTTTACCTACTGGCACGTCTACTATTGAATTTGTTCTTTTTATTGTGTCTCCTTCTTTAATTTTTCTATCATCTCCAAAAATTACAACACCCACATTATCGCTCTCTAAATTTAAGGCCATTCCTTTTGATCCATCTTCAAATTCAACCATCTCTCCAGCTTGAACATTATCAAGTCCATAAACACGTGCGATACCGTCACCAACTGATAAAACTTTTCCTATTTCAGAAACTTCAGCTTTTTCACCAAAGTTTTTTATTTGATCTTTCAATAATTTTGTTACTTCTGATGGATTAATTGACATTTTAATTTTCTATCATCCCTTGTTCGTATTTTTTTAATTTATTTTTAATCGAAGTATCTATCATAAAGCTACCTAATTGCAGTTTGAGACCTCCAATTAAATCATGATCAACTTTGTAGTCAAATTTTATAGTCGAACCCATGGATGACGATAGTTCTTTACTAATGCTTTCTAATTCATCTGATGATAGTTTTTTTGAGGAAATTAAAGACGCTTTTATTTCTCCTCTATTTTTTGAACATAATTTTAAAAAACTATTTAAAATTTTTTTAGTGAAAAAAATTCTTCTTTTTTTAACTAATAATAAAAAGAAATTCTTTAGGTTTTTTGTAAAGCCTAACTTTGTAGACAAAATATCTAGTACCTTATTTTGTATTTCAATTACGTGAGTTGGATTTTGCATAAAATTTTTAATTTCAGAATTGCTATCATAGAGTACTTGAAATTTTTTTACATCTGATTCTATTTTTTCTAATTCTCTTGACTCAGCTCCCACTTCATAAAGTGCACGCGAGTACCTTTCTGATGTTTCTGTTGAGAAAGATTTATTTAAGCTCATTTTTATTTAGTTTGAATTTTAGTGAAATAATGAGCGTGATGTATCACATGAAAATATTTTGATCAAGTTAGCAAATGGATAATTAACTAAAATTAACCGGGTCAACATCAACCGTAAGTTTAATTTTAGGCGATATTTTTAAGGAATTTAAGAGGTATGCTATTTTTTTTTGCACTAATACTCCGCTGCTAAATCTTAATAACAATCTAGATCTAAATTTTTTTTTAATTTTCAAAAAAGGTGAGTCAACTGGTCCTAGGATCTCAATATTGCTAATTTTTTTTAATTGTACTTTAATTTCTTTAGCTCCCTTGATACTTAAATCGTAATGATTTGAAGAAATTATTATGGATATCAATCTTACAAATGGTGGTAGATTATTTTTTTTTCTTGTAATCAGTTCCATTTTTAATAGTTGCTCAGATTTATTTTTTATTAATTCATTAAGTGTAAAGTTTTCAGGTGTTAATGTTTGATAAATTATTAACGACTCTGAACTAAATCGGCCAGCTCTACCACTTAGCTGATGATATAATTGAATATTTTTTTCAGTAGTTCTTAAATCATATCCTCTTCCAGAAAAATCTGTATCGATTACCACAACACAGTTTAATTTAGGAAAATTGAAACCCTTCGATATCATTTGAGTTCCGATTAATATATCTATTTCATTTTTATTAATTTTATTAAATAGCGATTCGGTTTTTTTTTTTTTTTTTTTTTAATTATTTTAAAAAATTTTTTTTTTTTTTTTTTGAAAAATTTTTTTAATTTTTTTAAATTTTTTTTTTTTTCTTAAACCTTACTTA
>Ga0233444_10004016_pt1 | contig 14282 bp, 14 predicted proteins | sample SI_124_October20_6_FD_182792 | JGI IMG/M metagenome (GOLD analysis project Ga0233444, IMG submission 182792) | Seawater microbial communities from Saanich Inlet, British Columbia, Canada - SI_124_October2016_10_MG | ecosystem: Environmental > Aquatic > Marine > Inlet | place: Canada: British...
AATTTGATGCAGATACAGTTCTAGCTTCAGTCAAAGAGAATAAAAATATTGATAGCTTGATTAATAAGATAAAAGAAAAATTAAGTAAAAAATTTACGTCTAATAATACTGTTTTAATCACGAGAGAAAGACATAGAGTTAAACTTAATCAATGCTTAAAAGAAATAGATAACTTTCTTGAAAAAGATCAAAATAAAGATCTAGAGTTAGCCGCCGAAGATCTAAGAATGGCCACACGACATCTTGGAAGTATCGTTGGCAAGGTGGATGTCGAGGAAATCCTTGGATCTATATTTAAAGACTTTTGTATAGGTAAATAAAATACCTCTTGTATTCCGAGTATACCGCGTTACATTCATCTTATGACTAAACAAAGCTATGATGTAGTAGTTATAGGTGGTGGGCATGCTGGATGTGAGGCAGCAGCTGCATCCGCTAGAATGGGCGTCAATACTGCACTTTTTACACATAAAATAGAGACAATCGGTGAGATGTCGTGTAATCCTGCTATTGGAGGTCTCGGCAAGGGACATCTTGTTAGAGAAATAGATGCCTTAGACGGCGTTATGGGTGTTGTAGCCGATAAATCAGGTATTCAGTTCAGATTATTAAACAGAAGCAGAGGTCCAGCCGTTCAAGGACCAAGAACACAGTCTGATAGAGCTCTTTATAAAGAACACATGCAAAAAATATTACTGAATTACAAAAATTTATCTGTTGAAGCTGATCCAGTTACAAAATTTATTTTTGATGACAATGAAAACAAAGTTATTGGTTTTTTATGTCAAAGCGGGAAAGAAATTAGATGTAAGGAATTAATTTTAACTACAGGCACTTTTTTGAACGGTCTAATTCATATAGGGGAGACGCAAATTCCTGCTGGTCGATTTGACGAAAAACCTTCTACTGGGCTTACCGAACAGTTAGAAAAATATAATATGAAAATTGGTAGGTTAAAAACAGGAACTCCACCAAGGTTAGATGGTGATACGATTAATTATGACGAATTAGAAATGCAGCCTGCTGATGATGATCCGAATTATTTTTCATTTTTAACAAACAAACTTTATAACAAACAAATTAAATGTGGAATGACTTACACAAATAATACCGTACATAAAATTATTAGTGACAACATTTCTAAAAGCGCTATGTACTCAGGCAATATTAAAGGGGTTGGACCGAGATATTGCCCTGCCATCGAGGATAAGATAGTTAAATTTAAGGAGAAAGAAAAACACCAGATATTTTTAGAGCCTGAAGGTTTAAAGGACAATACTGTTTACCCAAATGGTATCTCAACATCTCTTCCAGAGTATATACAGCTTCAAATATTGGCCAATATTAAGGGTTTAGAGCAGGTTAAGATGAAGAGAGCAGGTTATGCGATAGAGTATGATTATGTTGATCCCAGAGAATTAAAAGCCACGTTAGAGACTAAGAAAATTAAATCTCTGTTCCTTGCAGGACAAATTAACGGAACAACTGGCTATGAAGAAGCTGCAGCACAAGGTTTAATAGCAGGTATTAACGCAGCATTAAAAGTTTTAAAAAAAGATGAATTCATTTTAGATCGTTCTACATCTTATATTGGAGTGATGATAGATGATCTAATTACAAAAGGTGTTTCTGAACCTTATCGTATGTTTACCTCTAGAGCTGAATACAGGTTGACTCTAAGAGCAGATAATGCCGACCAAAGATTAACCGACCTTGGAATAAATTTAGACCTTGTAAATGAAAATAGAAAAAAAATATTTCTAGAAAAGAAAAAAAACATTTTTGCACTAACAAAATCTTTACAATCAAACTATCTCACACCTAATGAAGCAAAGAAACATAATATCAAAATTGCAATGGACGGCGTAAAAAGGTCATGTCTCCAGATCATTGGTCAAAGAAATCTAAATATGGCAAAAATAAGGCAAGTATTTCCTAACATACCTATTTATAATAAGTCCATAGATGATCAGGTTGTAATTGATGCACATTATGCAGGATATCTTGATCGACAGTCTCACGATATTAATTCTTTTAAAAAAGATGAAGCGGTAATTATACCAGCTAAGATAAACTATGACTGTTTGAGTGGACTTTCAAATGAGATCAAAAGCAAGCTCAATAAAGTGCGGCCTAAAACTTTAGGCCAGGCGATTCGTATCGATGGCGTGACGCCTGCAGCGATTATTATAATCCTTTCTCATATTAAAAAATTGAAATATAAAGTTTCTGCTTAATGCGGGAAGAAAATGTTATTAAATTATTGAAATCTGATCTTAAATTTAGCGATTCATCCATTAATAAACTTAGAATATTTGTTAAAAGCGTAATTGATGCTAACGTAAAGCATAATTTAATTTCTAAAAACACCGAAAATGACATATGGCATCGTCATATTCTTGATTCAGCCCAGTTAGTTAAGTTTATAAATTTCAATCACGGTTCATTATCAGATTTGGGGTCGGGAGCAGGTTTTCCAGGAGTAGTACTGGCTATTTTCAATATTAATTCAGACTTTCACGTGAAATTGTACGAAAAATCTCCTGTAAAATCAGCTTTCTTAGAAAGAATAGTCAATGAATTAGATTTAAATGCTAAAATATTCAACAATATTTATGATAATCAAATTGAATCAGAATATGTAGTTTGTAGAGCATTTAAGAAATTGGATAGAATAATACAAGTTTCACGTGAAATAGCAAAAAAGCCGCATAAATTAATAGTTTTAAAGGGTAAAAATGCTCAGGAAGAGGTAAATAGTGCTTTTAAAAATAATAAATATCCTTATAAGTTAGAAAAAAGTATGACAAATAATGATTCAAAAATTTTCATAGCCGATTTTTAAAAATGACAACTATAATTTCAGTAATTAATCAAAAAGGAGGGGTCGGAAAGACGACGACAGTTATTAATCTAGCAGCTTCACTGTCCATAATGGGTCAAAATAATCTTGTTATTGATCTGGACCCACAAGGAAACGCTACCACAGGATTTGGCAAGAGTAATAACGATGAAGATAAAAATATTTACAATTTATTAATTCAAAAAATTAGTCTTGGTCAAACAATACAAAAAACTAAAATACAGAATTTAGATATCATAGGATCTCATGTAAATTTATCTGGTTTAGAAGTTGAAACTGCTAACGACTCAAAAAGAGCATTTGTACTAAAAGAAATACTATCGTCTGAAAAGTCAGGATTACTAAAAAAGTATGATAACATTTTTATCGATTGTCCCCCTTCTTTAAGCCTGCTTACGATTATGTCTTTAGTTGCATCCGATGAGCTATTAGTTCCTTTGCAGACAGAATTCTTTGCTTTAGAGGGAATAACACAGTTGGTTAAAACAATCGATAGAATAAAAGAAAATCTTAATCCTGCACTCTCAATAAGAGGAATACTTTTAACAATGTTTGACAAAAGAAATAAACTTTCGTCAGAAGTTGACAAAGAAGCAAGAAATTATTTTAAAGACAAGGTCTACAAAACTGTAATTCAAAGAAATGTAAGATTGTCGGAAGCGCCATCACATGGCTTACCTTGTGTAATTTATGATAAAAGCTGCGTCGGTAGCAAATCATATTTTAAATTAGCAGAAGAATTTAAAAGCAAAATAGTGAGCGTAGCATGAGCGGAAAAAAAAAAGGATTAGGTCGAGGTCTGTCGGCACTGTTTGGCGATCAAAAACCTGAGGATAAACCACAGGAAATCAAACAATCTAATACTGTTGCTATTAGTGATTTAAGCCGAAACCCTTATCAGCCTAGACAGCATTTTAGTGAGGAAAAGCTGATGGAATTAGCTAATTCTATTAAAAAAAATGGCATTATTCAGCCTATCGCAGTTCGTCCCAACAAAACTGAAAATGGTAAATACGAAATCGTGGCTGGAGAAAGAAGATGGCTTGCTGCACAAAAGGCAGGTCTACACGAAATACCTGTCGTAATACTGGATTTAAGTGACGTTGAGTCGCTAGAAGTTGCGATTGTAGAAAATATTCAAAGGGATGATTTAAGTCCAATAGAAGAGGCCAGGGGATACAAACGATTATTTCAAGAATTTAAATATGATCATGAAGCCATATCTAAATTAATGTCCAAAAGTCGAAGTCATGTAAGCAATACTTTAAGACTATTAACTCTTCCGACAGATGTGATTTCTATGCTTGAGGAGGGAACACTTACATCAGGACAGGCTAGACCCTTGATTGGAATTGCATCAGCGTCTGCTATCGCAGAGGAAATTGTTTCAAAAAATTATAGTGCAAGAAAAGTAGAATACTTAGTAAAATCAAAAAAAAATTCAAAATCTAATAACAAGATTCAAGACTCAAATATTTTTGAAGCACAGGAAAAGATTGAAAAAAAACTTGGTTTAAAAGTCTATATATCTAATAGGAAAAATAATTCAGGCAAAATTATTATCCAATACAAAGATTTGGAGCAATTTGACTTTGTTTCTAATTTACTTACGAAGCGTTAGCTAATTGGCAGATATCTAAAATAAGCATTTTTATTAATAAATTATGATTTATGGTAGAATTAGATTTTAATCTTAATTCGATGTCATAACTTTTTTTTAAAACTGTATTTATTTTTTTTGAATTCCATTTTTTCAATTGGTTTATAATAGTTGGTTTATCTTTCCAGAAGATAGGTGGTTTTATATTTTCAACTATACTTTCAATTCTAGAGTTATTCTTATTTTGCAAAATCTCAGCTAATTTATAAAACCGTTGATTAAAAGTGTTTATATACATGATATTTTTATCGTTATCTAAGACAGTGTCACTTAAAAGCCTATTTATTTGAACTTTATTACCATTTATTGCTTCATCCCTTACTAAGTTAAAATCTTCATTTACTTTTAAATCTAAAAGTATTTTTAATTTTTCCGTATCTATTTTTAAATTGGAGAAGTAAATCTTTATTTTTTCTATTTCATTGTAAAGTTTGTCCCGGTCTAGATTACAGTTTTCAGCAATAATGTTTATATTTTCATTATTAAGATTGTTATAAGAATTAAGTTCATTCCGAACAATTTTTTTTATGGTGATAATGTTGTCTTGATAGCAAGCTACAACATTCATTTCTTTTGATTTCTCAAAATAGTTTCTAAGTTTAGATTTTTTATCAAGGATATTGCTAAATAAAAAGATTTTGTTTTGATCAATTTTGTTTTCGATTTTATGCAATATATCTATAAATTTATCATTTACATCATCAATCAAAAAAATTTTATTTTCACCGAATAAAGAAAAATTTAATACTTCTTCAAAAAAATTATCTTTATTTTTAAGTATTTCTTCTTGATGTTTTCTAATTATTTTATCTTTTAAAGAATGAAAAATTCTTCTTTTAAAGTCATTTTTGAGGCCCAAATTTTCTCCATAAAACAAAACTAATTTATTTTCTGTTAAAAAACTTTTACTTTGTTCGGCTAAATAACTTTTATAAATCATTATTTAAATAAAATAATTTTTGCTGAATTTTTTTTGAAATTTCCGAAGATAGGTTTTTCTCTAGATTATTTAGATTCTTTGAGGTCGTAATGCTAGAAGTTTCTACTCTATAATCTCCATTCGACGAAATACTAAATTCACTTAATTTTTCTTGGGTTGATCGTTTTATCTTAACTTTTGTATCTAATATAATTTTATATTTTGTAATTTCATTACTGATATTCTTTTCAGAAATTTCTTTTTGTCTATTTGTCTCAATCTGTAAAATTATGGGTACAGTACCTCTCGAGCTTCTATTTTTATTTAATAGGTCATTTTTTATTAAAAAATTAACCTTATTATAACCCTTAATTTCTAATCTTTCTATTTTTAAAGCTGATGAAGATGTGTCAATTATTTTAAATCCACATTGAGTGAAAAGTATTAACATTATCAAAAAAAGTAAATTTCTAATCATTTTTAATTTTTTATAATGTAATTTATAATTTTATTTTTTATAAATATAGTTTTTAAAATCTTTACTCCATCAATATACTTTTTGGCTTTAGAATTTTTAATTATAATTTTATAAATTTCTTTTTCAACTAAATCTCTCTCAAGTAAAAGAATATCTCTTGTTTTCCCATTAATTTGCACAGCTAATTTAACTTCATTTAAAATATTTTTCTTATCAATCGTCGGCCATTTTTCATTTGTGTCACATTTAAATAACTCAAGACATTCGTTTGATAAATGAGGTGTAAATGGTGTCATAAGTTTCATTACTTTTATAATACATTCCGACAAAACTTTATTATCGATCGAATTATCCAAACTTTCCTTTAAAATTTTATAAACTTGGTAAAAATATGCGATCGAAACGTTGAATCTAAAACCATTTATAGAGTCATCAATCTTTATCATTAAATTATTAATTTCAGCTATAAGTTTTTCTTCTTTTGTCTTATTTGTGTCTAAATTTTTTCTGGTAGACACAACATAATTTAAGTTCCAAATTTTTTGTAGAAATTTATTTGCTGCCTCAACACCTGTTGCAGACCATTGTATATCTTTATCAGGAGGACTATCAGATAAAATAAACCATCTTACCGCGTCAGCACCATATTGTTTAATCATAGTTTCTGGGTCAATTGTATTTTTTTTTGATTTTGACATTGACTCAGGTGGTCCAACATTAACTTTGCTTTTGTCCTTTTTTTTAACAAAAGTTTTATTGTCAATTTTTTCAACTTCATCAGGGTAAAGCCAGTTTCCTTCTTTATCTTTATAAGACTCATGACAAACCATTCCTTGCGTGAATAAATTTTTGAAGGGCTCGGAAAGATTAAAATCTTTATTGCATTTTGCTAATCCTTTTGTAAAAAATCTTGAATATAATAAATGCAGAATTGCATGTTCTACACCCCCAATATATTGATCAACTGGCATCCAATCATTAATTTTTTCTTGATCAAATGGCGACTTCTTGTGTCTTGGTGAACAAAACCTCAAAAAATACCATGATGAATCAACAAAAGTATCTAAGGTATCAGTTTCTCGTATTGCTGTTTTACCTGTAGATTTTTGAGTAGTTTTTTTCCAAGTTGGATGGTTATCTAATGGGTTGCCCTGCGAATTTAAATCGATTTCCTCAGGCAATTCTATAGGTAACTCACTTTTATCTACCGGTACGACTGTACCATCTTCAAGATAAATCATAGGTATCGGGCAACCCCAATATCTCTGTCTTGAAATTCCCCAATCTTTTAGTCTAAACAAAGTTTTTTTTTGACCTAATTTTCTTTTTTCAATTTCATTAATTATTTTTATTTTGGCTGATTCAATATCTAAATCATTTAAAAAATCAGAATTCACCATAGTGCCATCACCAGTATAAGCTTCAGAGAGTTTACTTTCATCACCATTCGACACGACTTTTATTATTGGCAAATCATATTTCTTTGCAAAATCGAAATCTCTTTGATCATGACCTGGACAGCCAAAAATTGCTCCCTTGCCGTAATCCATTAAAACAAAGTTAGCAAAAAAAATAGGAATTGTTTTGTTCTCAATAAATGGATGTTTAGCTAATAGGCCAGTATTAAAACCCAGCTTTTCAGCATTTGCTAAGGCTTCCTCAGTGGTTCCTGACTTATCGCATTCGGATTTAAATTTTTTGAAATTATCAGTATTCTTAAATTTTTCATTAAGTGGGTGATCAGCTGAAAGAGCAATAAAACTTGCTCCAAAAATTGTATCTGGCCTTGTTGTGAAGACATCGATTTTTTTTTCAGATCCCTCAATTTTAAACTCCATCTCACAACCGAATGATTTGCCTATCCAGTTTTTTTGCATTAATTTAACTTTTTCAGGCCATCCGTTAAGTTTATCAAGATCATTAAGAAGTTCGTTAGAAAAATTTGTAATATTAAAAAACCATTGTGAAAGTTTTTTTCTTTCAACGACAGCATTGGAACGCCAGCCTTTTCCATTTATTACTTGTTCATTAGCCAAGACTGTTTTTTCAATTGGGTCCCAGTTTACATAAGTCTCTTTCCTAGAAACAAGTCCGTGATTATAAAAATCTATAAAAATTTCCTGTTGGTGTTTGTAATATTCTTTATCACAAGTTGATATTTCTAGATCCCAATCAATAGAAAGACCCAACATTTTTAATTGAGTTTTCATAGTTTCGATATTTTTATCTGTCCAGACTTTTGGATGTAAATTATTTGTTTTAGAGGCATTTTCAGCAGGTAATCCAAAAGAGTCCCAACCCATAGGGTGTAAAACATCGAAGCCATTCATGAATTTATAACGAGCAATAACGTCTCCAATAGTATAATTTCTTACGTGTCCCATATGTATTTTTCCAGAAGGATAAGGAAACATCTCAAGACAGTAAAATTTTTTTCCACCCTTGTTAGATAATTTATGATTAGCGAATTTCTTTTGCCATTTTTTTTCAATAGCTTGAAAATTGACTCGTTCCATTATTTATTATTTTTTTTTATTTTTATCTAATTTATCTAATAGAGCTGCTTTTTTTACTATTGTAGTTTGTAATTCTTTTTGTATTAAAGAGTTTTTAAGTAGATTGACGACACAATTTGAGGAACTATTACAAATCCTTTTGTGAACTAGAATTTTTACACTATCAGACCTAATTTCATTTGATAAAAAACGTACAGTGATTTTAATAGACTCTTTTGATGATCCTTTCTCCGAATACCAATCTGTAATAATTATTCCACCTGAATAATCAACAGTGTTCATAGGTAAAAAATCTAACGTTTCTAAAGAAGCTCTCCAGATAGGATTTGAAGTACTAAATTCATAGTTTGTCCCGCCACCTTTTAACAATCCTCCTAATCCAGCTCCTCTACCTTCATCTACATTTTTACGTGCTTTAGCTTTTGCTGTATCCGGAAGTTGTCTTTGGTCTACTTTTTTATAAGCACCACATGAAGATGTAAAAAATAAAAGTGCTATAAAAATTAGTATTAAGGATTTTTTGAAGTACATTTAGACATTTAATAAACAAATTATTGTGAATATAAAGCTCTACATTGCAGTAAGTTATTATGGACAAAAATAGCAGTAAAAAGTGTGATATAATTGCAACAAATAGTAAAAAAAGAGGCTAAATCAACGATATTTGAGCTTTAACTACCCCTTATTTGATAAGAAAGCTCAGTTTAATAATAATTATTAAATTTAAAAAACAAAAGGATAAACAATGAAAAAAATACTAAAAACAATCGCTGTTTTAGTTTCTTCTTCATTAATTTCTTTAAGTGCAGTAGCAGGTGAACTTACAGTAACAGGTTCAGCTAACGCATCTTACGTAGTTAATGGTGGACTAAACAACGATAACAAAGGATTAGGTATTTCAAACGAACTTATGTTTAGCGCTTCTGGCGAATTAGACAATGGTTTCACATGGAAGTACCACACTGAATTAGATATGGCTGACGGTGGCGCTGCATCAAATGATGATACAGCATTAGTAATCGGCATGGGTGACATGGGTACTTTAGGTATCTATGACGCTGAAGGCGGATTATCTACTGAGTTAGCATATGGAATCGGTGCATTAGGTGTAGGTCAAGATTACGCAAACACAATGACTAGAGTTGGTGTTGGATCTGACGTATCTGCTGATCCACATATAGCTTACACAACACCAGCTGGATTAATTCCTTTCGGTGTTCAAGCTTCAATAGGTTATGCTCCTAACACAACTGATGGTCAAGGTAATAGCTTTAAATCATCTGGTGGAGTACAAGCTACGGACGCTGATGGAACTAACGCTACTCAGTACAAAGTAACAGCTGCTCCAGACATGGTACCTGGTTTAACACTTGGTGCTGACTACTATGAAGTAGGAAACACTACTTCTGCATTAGGTCAGGAAAAAAGTGCTGGTACAGCATACATCAAATACGCAATAGGTAACTGGAAACTTGGTTATTTTGATGCTTATTTAGAAAACGCTGTAGCTAACAAATACGGTGCTGCCGCTGCTGATACAGCTACTGCTTCAAACGGTGACAGATATAACTTCACTGGTATTGGTGCAGAATTTGCAGTTAACGATGCTTTATCAATTTCATACTCTCAAGAGAAATATGAAAGAATTGATAAAACTATGACTAACGTAACTACAAATGCGGAAACAACAGTTGAAGCGGAAGCTGATTACATTCAAGTTGCATACAACATTGGTGGTGCTACTTTAGGATTAGCTTTAGTTGATACTGATAATTCTGACTACGTAGATACTAAAGAAGAAAAGAAAACTGTATTTTCAATTGGAATGGAATTCTAATTATAAAAATTTAGTTTAATTAAAAAAGCCGGTCAATTATGGCCGGCTTTTTTTTTACCTCCGACATAAGAGCGAACCCAACACAATTAAGCATGTTTAATTTAGTTAAATTATTAGAATTAATCCCTCCTAAAGGAATAAGCTTTTTGTTAATTTCGTGTAAATATTTACTATATTTTATCATTCCTAAGAATGGGGATTGTCTATCATACTCAACCATAAATAATTTTGATAATAAAATATAATTACATTTTTGTTTTGACTTAAAATTAATTTCTTTAAGACTGTGAGCAGAACCTATTATATCAAAATTCAGTTTTTTTAAATTTAAGTGTTTAAAAGAACGGTTATAAGATGAAAGATAAATTCCATCTGATTTAATTAAAACACAAAGTTTAAGATTATTAGCTATATAAAATTTAATCTTTTTTAATTTACATTGTTTTCTAAATTGTATTAATTCATTTATCTCATCTTTGATAATTTTAGATCTATAAATAATATTAAATTTATTGTGGTTTTTTATTTTTTTTAAATTAATATCTTTTATACTTTCGATGATTAAAAAATACTTATTTTTAAGAGTAAACATATGAATACAATAATTGAAAGATTTGAAAAAATAAAATCTAAAATTAAATCTTTAAATTCAAGCAATCCAGTAAAAATTATTGCAGTAAGTAAAACATTTACTATCGAACAAATTTACCCTTTAATTAACTACGGACATGATCATTTTGGAGAAAACAAAGTACAAGAAGCAGTAATTAAGTGGTCCAGTCTTAAAATGGAAAAAAAAAATATAAAATTACATATGATAGGAAAATTACAAAGCAATAAAGCGAAAGATGCAGTTAAACTTTTTGATTATATTCACTCTTTGGATAATCAAAAACTAGCTGATACGCTAGCAAAACAACAAAAAAATCTTAACAAAAATCTTAAGTACTTTATACAAGTGAATATTGGAAATGAATTTCAAAAGTCAGGAATACCTTCGGGAGAATTAGATCCATTCTATAACTACTGTGTAAATGAAATTAATCTTAATGTAATAGGTTTAATGGTTATACCTCCAAATGACAATAATTCAGAAAAATATTTTAAATCTTTAAATGTATTAAATAAATCTCTTGCCCTTGAAAATTTAAGTATGGGCATGTCCTCTGATTATGATTTAGCTATAAAAAATGGTGCATCATACGTAAGAATTGGAAGTTCTATATTTGGTTCACGATCTTAACTTTTGTTTTAAAATTTATTTTTTTTATAATTTTTAAAAGATGTATTTTTTTTATAGCTACACAGCCTTCAGTTTTTTTATAATTTTTTTTTGATACATGAATAAATATTGCGCTACCTTTATTTTTAGTAATTGGGTGCATATTGTAGTCTAACACTATAATAATATCGTAAATATTTTCTCTCTTAAAAAGTTTTTCATATTTATGCTTAAAGGGTAGATAAACAAGCTTATTGTATTTTATTGAATTTGGGTCATCACACCAACCCATATTTTTTTTAATAATGATCTTTTTTAACTTTGTTTTTAAATTTTTAACTCTATCTTTTCTATACAAGATATATTTGATTTTAAATAACCCTTTAGGTGTAATTAAATCACCCTCCCTTTTTTTTAACCCAATTCCCCTTTTACCTATAGAGCATTTTACTCTATAATTATAAAAACTAAGTTGTTTGTTATTTATTAAAATATGCATCAATTAAAAGTTCTAATTTTTGGCTCTTCTTCATTTATTTCTACATTAAATGAACTAAAGCCTTTTTTAAAGTTTAAACCTGTCTTAGGAGATATTAACTCCGTACATGATATTATTTTATTTCATAGTGATGCGTTTGAAGACAATAAACATAAAGACTATATTACTAGAAGTGATTCTATAAAAATTTGTGCATCAAAAAAAAAATCTCTAATTACCAATTATGATGCTTTTTTACAACTCCCCGCTACATTGAAAGAAATAAATGCTTTAGTAGAAAATATAGCTGCAAAAAAAAAATTTAATGAAAATTCCTCAATAGAAATTAAGAAATATTTATTAAATAAAAATGAGAAAAAATTGCTCAAAGCAGGAAGCTATATAATACTTACTGAGAAAGAAATTCAACTTCTAGAGCTATTTTTAAATAATAACAAACCAGTTTCAAAAGATTATATTTTGTCTTCTGTTTGGAATTATTCTGCTAATGTCGACACCCATACTGTTGAAACACATATTTACAGATTAAGAAAAAAAATAAGTGAAAAATTTTTAGACGAAAAATTTATTTTAAATAATAAAGATGGTTATTATTTGTGAAAAAAAGAAATAAAATTGCAAAAGATCTTTTTACAACTAAGTATAGAAAAAGAGTAGTGAAACCAAAAAAAGGAAAAGGTAGTTTTAAAAGAAAAAAAAACTAATTTAGATTATCTTTAAAAAAAGCAATAGTTATATATTTAATCAATTAAGTCTAGCCCCTATTATTTGAATAACTTTCGAGGACATTTCTGTTCCTGTCTCTAAACTTTCTTTAGTTGATTTGCTGTTAATTAACCCATGAAGAAAACCACCTGCAAATAAATCTCCCGCACCTGTTAAATCTTTAATTTTGAGGTTATTCTTAGCAGAACATTCTACTATTTCATTTTTATTTATTGCAACTGCACCTTTGTCTCCACGAGTAACAACAATTAACTTATTTATTTCTTTAGCAAAATTAATTACTTCACCGAATTTTTTAACATCAATTAATGACATAATCTCTTGCTCGTTTGCAAACGTGATATCTAATTTGTTTTTAACTAAATCTAAAAAATGAGGTTTATGTCTCTCTACACAAAATAAGTCTGACAATGACATTGCGATTTTATTTGCACTATTTATAGCTTTTTCAAAAGCTTTCTTTGGCTCACCTTCATCCCAAAGATATCCCTCAAGAAATAAGACCTCACTGTTTTTCACTGCATTTGTATCAATATCGTTATCATTAATTTTTCCTGCAGTTCCAAGAAAAGTTACCATGGTTCTCTCGGAGTCAGGGGTAATTAATATTAAACAAGTTCCAGTAGGAATTAATTCCTTTTTTTTTGAGTAGAAGAACTTTACGTTTTCTTTTTTTAAACCTTCTTCATATTTGTTACCTAAATCATCATCACTAACTTTTCCAATAAAGCCTACTTTATTTCCAAGTTGTGAAAGACCTACAATTGAGTTTGCTACTGATCCACCTGAAACAGTTTCTTCTATTTCAAGAGTTGATAATAATTTTTTAAATTCAGCCTCATCAACAAGTTTCATTGTACTTTTTATTAAATTATTCTGAGCAATAAATTGGTCATTAACTTTACAAATGACATCAACGATTGCGTTTCCAATTCCTAAAATCTTCATTTAAGCTTTTTTTGTTTTAATGGGTTTTTTTCTATTGGGATAACAGCTTTTGCAAATTTTACAAGTAATTCCATAACAATCTCGAGCCTTGCAAAATTCTCTACCGTACCAAATTATTTGTAAATGAAGTTTGTTCCAGTATTTTTTTGGAAAGATTTCTTTTAAATCATTCTCTGTTTGGACCACATTCTTTCCGTTTGTTAAACCCCATCTTTGAGCTAGTCTATGAATATGTGTGTCTACTGGAAAAGCTGGAAAACCAAATCCTTGAGACATGACTACACTTGCAGTTTTATGGCCGACGCCAGGCAACTGTTCTAATTCTTTGTAAGTTCTTGGCACTTTCCCTTTATATTTTTCAACTAATGTTTTTGATAAGTGAAAAATACTTTTAGCCTTTACTCTAAAAATTCCAATTCGTTTAATTAGTCGCTCAATTTTTCTTCTACCAAGTTTTATAAAATGTTCTGGCTTATTATATTTTGGATATATATCTTTAGTAACATTATTAACATTAACGTCAGTACATTGTGCTGAAAGCAACACAGAAATTAAAAGTGTAAAAGTATTTTTGTAATTAAGTGGTATGGGAACTTTTGGATATGTTTTGTTTA
>Ga0233444_10004018_pt1 | contig 14277 bp, 12 predicted proteins | sample SI_124_October20_6_FD_182792 | JGI IMG/M metagenome (GOLD analysis project Ga0233444, IMG submission 182792) | Seawater microbial communities from Saanich Inlet, British Columbia, Canada - SI_124_October2016_10_MG | ecosystem: Environmental > Aquatic > Marine > Inlet | place: Canada: British...
ATCCCCCTCCCCGCCGCCGCCGCCGCCCCCGCCGCCGCTCTCGCCCTCGCCGCTCTCGTCGCCGTCGCCGTCGCCCCTCTCGTCGCCGTCGCCGCCGCCGCCCTCGCCCTCGCCCTCGCCCTCGCCCTGGCCACCCTCGCCCTGGCCACCCTCGCCCTGGCCACCCGCACCCGATCTTCCACCCAAACCGTCATCGCCACCGCCGCCACCACCACCGCCGCCTCCATCTCCGCTCCTTTCTGACAAACCCCCGTTCCCAACGCCAGCCCCGCTCGCCCGTTCCATGCCGTGGCCACCAGCCAGCCCGGTTGCAACCAATGTGACCCTCGTGCCATAACCCACCAAGACGGGGCTCCCTACCAGGAAAGCAAAGGGTGATGGCGTTGAGGGCGCCGTGGTATGGTGGCGCGTACGCGAACCAAGCGGACAGGGTCGAGAAGAACACCGGCACAGAGGAACCGTTTCTGGTCGAACTTATGGCGGTCAGAACATGGCAGTGCCTCAATGGGTGCGTGTCTCTAGACTGGAATTATGAAAACTGCCTCGTGTCCACGATACGCACCGTGGCGCCCGCGTTTCGCATGGCCCACTTCCTGACGGGAATCTTCCTGATCGTCCAATCGCTCTTCTTGCTGGACTGGCCGTTGGTCTTTCGGTACGACCTCTTCACCTCGAATCGGGGCCGGTCTCCCGGCAACTTCACGGTGAACATCTGCATGATGCTTTGGGCGCTCGACTTTGTCTTCCTGGCCGCCGCCTACCACTTTGTGCGCCTCAACTCAAAGAGCGGGTGGGAGTGCTTCTCGTCGGTCACGGGCTATCGGCCCGCGCGGTGGGTGGCCGGCCTGCTGTACGGCCTCTTCTTCATCGCAGTGGCGATCATCGGCATCATCTCGACGCACACGATATTGGGCCACATGTGGCACGCGCGCAACGTCTGGTTTGCCGGGCTCCTGGTGCTGCAGTGCGTGATGCTCGTGGCCGGCGCGCTCGGCGACGCGATAGACACGGGGTCGCCGTGGGGGATCCAGGAAGCCTCGCGCCTCGCGAGCGTGCTCCTCGGGCTGCGATTACGCGTCCTTGTGCCCGTCACGGTCATCTTCTCCATGGCCTCGATCTTCGCCTCGTGGCCGCCGAGCTACTGCGCCGAGTGTTGACGCTAGTGAGTGAACATATGTTGTGCATGGAGCGTGTGTATTAAGCAAACAAACAGCGATCAGATGATTGCGAGATCCCGACTCGACCCCTTCACCACGCGGCTGCTGGCCATCAACCAAAAGCGGCGGTCGCCTGCCGTGGCCGCGGCCGGGGCCACGGCCCCGCCCACCCAACCACCCGCGGTTGCGCCGATCGCGGCGTGTGGCAGTGGGTATCTGCACGAGCCGGAGGAGCCGCGGGAGCCGCGGGAGCCGGAGGAGCTGGAGGAGCTGGAGGAGCTGGAGGAGCTGGAGGAGCTGCAGGAGCCGGAGGAGCCGCTTGCGCTTTCCCCTGCGCAGCCCGAGGTGAACACCGGCTGCGCCGAGTGTGGTGGGAAGCGCGACCCCATTGCCGACTTGCGACAAGAGGTTGCGGAACTCAGGAAGCGGTTGGGCGCGGTTGAAGCCCACTTTGGCCAGCAGGAACCAGACTCGCCACAATTTATGAGCCTGGTTAGCCGCGAGTAGCTGCGCGGTTTTGTGAGGGAGCGGGCAGGCAAGGCTTTGCCGCGGAAGTGTCGTCGTCGTCGTCTTGTGTAACGATTTGGGGTACACGCCCCGAGGCCCAACCCCGACCATCCCCCCACACGAGTCCACACCAGTCCACACCAGTCCACTCGAATGCGCTACGGCGTCACGCCCAAGCCGACCAGCCCCGCCGATAGATCGGCCAGTGGATCGATGTCCACCTCCACCGTCACGGCGCTCGCGCCCTCCTGGATGTCCGTCACAGCGCCCACCAGTCGCGTGCCGGCCAACTCTTCCGGTGGCAAGTTGGCCTGCCCGATGTTGCGGCTAAAGAACCGGAAGAGTTCCACCTTGTGGGTGCCGGCCTCCGTCTCCGGCTTCGTGACGCGCAGGCCCACGAAGAGCGCGTCGCCTATTTTGATGTCGCCCAACTCGCTCTCGGGCACCGGGAACTGGCACGACCCGTACACGATCGTCTGCGCGATGGAGCGGTCGCCTTCCGTGGCTTCGACGGCGTGCACGATGCCATCGAGGCTAAAGTTGTCGAAGATGGCCTTGGCGGCAGCGAACCCGTGCAGGTCATCCGCCGCGGAAAGGTCGACGTTGGTAAACTTGGCATTGATCTGCTTCATCGTGTGGATCCGGATGTGCACGTCGCGCTCGGCTTCCGCGCGCCGCTTCGTGGGGTTGACGCGCTCGACAAAGGCGATGTCGCCCGCCGCCACGCTCAAATTGTTCGGATCGTAGATCGACGTGTCCACAACGGCGCGCGGGTATGCGATGGACATGGCGGCGAGCGCAGCGAGCGAGGGCGGGGCGCACACATGTTGCAAACCACCGGCACTGGTGCGCGCGCCTCCGCTTCCTTGGATTTCAAGCGGAATTTGCCCGTTTTATAAACTCGGGCCGCGCGCGCGCGCGTTGCGAGCCACCAGCACTCGTAAGCGTCATGAGCGCAGACCGCGTCGGTTACGAGTGGCACCTCGCGGTGAGCGACACGACGGTGGCGGCCGACTTCACCTACTCGCGCGGCAATGGCTGGGCCGGGCCGTGCGCGCCCGTCAACCATGTTGGCGCGTCGCTCTGCGCCGACGACGCGGAGGCCAGGGTCTTCTGTGGGAGCGCCGAGTGGCGCATCACGGTTGCGCTCGGCCGCGTCCAGCTGAACGACCACTCCACCAAGTTTTATCCGCGCTACATGGCCCAATTGCTCACGCTGCTCAAGCTGGCAATCCCGTCTCTGCACGGCTACGTGTCGTGCGCCACCACCGGGCACTACTGGGTGGTCGTGCACGGCGTGCGTATGCACGAGCGGTACCCGCTCGCAAAGGACCCCTTTCGTCACGCGTTTGAGTCCCTGTACAATGAGCCGTTCCCTCCCGTGCACGCGGTGGCGCGCATTCAGTACGAGTCGGCTCGGTTGCGCCAAGTGTTGTGAGGATTACCACTTTCTAAACAACACTCGTACAAGGGACGCGCGCGCGCGCGCGCAGGGGGTGGGATGTCGAAACGCAAGCGTGCCGCGACCGACGTCGAGTGCACGTACGACGCGAGTGACGGCAGGCTCGTTCAGGTGGCGCACCCCGGGAACGTCTTCTACCACTACGAGGGCCCCCGCGGCGAAGAGCGCAGGGTGCGCGAGACCTTCCGCAACACCGGCGGCACCAACCATCTGGTGGGGCCAAAGGGCCACGAGCGCGTCCTGCGCTGGGACTCCCCTGGTGGCTCGGTGTACCACTACGAGGTCATCGATGGCGTCAACTTCTGGTCGCACCGGGTTGGCCCCCTCGGCGAGTCTGAGCACTTTCGGCGCGTGAAGGGTGGCACGCACCTGGTCAGCCGGTCTCACTTTGTGCACACCGACGGCAGCACGACCCACTACGAGGGCAACGACCTGTGGGTCGAGCGCAAGGTGCGCCGCGAGGTGCCGAGCTCGGCATGCAGCGTGCCGGAAAGCTTCCCCAACGGCTACACGCAATACTTCAAGGGCAAGCACAAGCACGAGGCGATGGTGCGCAAAGAGGTCGTCACCAGCATGGGCACCCAGGTTTGGCACTACAAAGGCAAGCCGGGAAGGGAGCGCGAAACGCTGCTGGGCCTACCCGACGGCAGCTTGTGCCACTTAGGCATCGAGGGCCAGGTGACGCGCCGCGTGTTTCCGAACGCCGACGAGGCAGTGTACGGTGGCGAATCCACCGAGCCCTTCCTGCTCAACGTCAAGTACAGCGACCGGACCGTCGAATACGAACCCCGACCGGGGTTTGACGTTGACGACTTCGACTTCAAGTGCGGCGACGCCTTTTGGCTCAACAGTGCGCGCATCACTCGCCAGGGCTTTGAGAGCCGGTCGTGGACCTTATGGCACACCCGCAACGAGATGTTCAAGTACGACCGCGACAACGAAGAGCGCATAGTTCGCATCTTCCGCAACGTGCCGGATCCAATGTGGATGATGCAACTGCTCGCCGACAACGGGGAAGCGGTCGAGTGCGAGGCGCCGCGCGCGTACGTCTTGTGGTTCCGCCTCCGCGAGTGGGTCAAGCAGCGCGCAACCGTGCTCTACTGGCAAGAGCGCACGCAAGTGCGCTCTTGCGCGCCGGGTGGCGCGGGGCAGCTGGCCGACTGCGACGCCTTCAAAGACGACTTTCAGACCCAGTAGGAGGCGTCCGCGTCCGCGTGCGCGCGAGTGTGAGCGCGTGTGAGCGAGTGTGAGCGTGTGTGTGTGTGCAGTTTCGCGTGTCAGAGTGAACGAGAGAGCACGCGCTCCCCCGTAACAGTCGATTCTTACCGGCACTCGTACGCCACCCGCGCGCGCGCCAAAAATGTCAACTGAGCGCAAGTTTATCAACGACAAGCGCATCGCGTGCAACCGGCACAAGCGTGCGAGGGAGAGCGACCCCAACCGGGAGCACGAAGGTCCCGCGGACGCGAGGCGACTCGTGCGCATCCGGGGCAACAATGGCGATGTCACGCACTACGAGGGCGAGCCGGGCTTGGAGTTCAAGGTGCGATTTGTGGAGTCGTGTGGCAGCGTCCAGCATCACTACAAAGGTGAGCGGGGCCGCGAGCGCCTGGTGCGGATCGAGCATCCCAAGCTTAACACCGTCACGTTCTTTGAGGGTGCCATGAACAGGGAGTTCATGACGCGCATCGTCAGGGGCGATGGCATGGTCGCGGTTTACGAGGGCCCCAAGGGCCGCGAGCGCAAGGTGTCCGAAACACTGCCAAGCGGCGAGGTGTACCGCTACCGAAACTACAGCGTCCACGTGCCAGGTTTGCCGCCGGACGACGGCGCGCAGGCGATCGGCGACGGGTGGTATAATCGGGCGCGGCTGTTGAGCATCCAGCGGCCCACGGGGCAGATCGACTACTACAACGGGGCCTGCGACGAGGAGCGCAAGATTAGCACCCTGTGGCCCGACGGGGTCATCTGGAAGTTCCAAGGCAGCCGGGGCGAGGAGCGCATGTGCGCCAGGGTGCTCCCAGAAGACCAGCTTTCCAATCACCTGACGGACGTGTACGAGGGTGCCAAGGGCGAGGAGCGCATGACGCGTCGCCTCTTCAAGAACAAGTGGGTGTGGCACTACGACGGTCCCTGGCAGGCCGAGCGCATCGTGAGCAAGATCTGCCCCGAAGGTGACACGGTGTTTCTCTACGAAGGGTCTCGGGGCATCGAGCAGCTGGCCGGTAAGCAGTGCTTCTCTTCCACCGGAGTCGTCCATTACAGCCACGTTGGTCGCCACGGGTTCGCGTTGAATCGCATCGACTTCAAAGACGGGGAGACGTGGCACTTTGCAGGCACCGAGGACAAGGAGCGCAAAGTGACCGCCTCGCTGCCGGACGGCAGCACGCTTCACTACGAGGGCGTCGCCGACCATGAGCACCTGGTGCGCGAAGAGTTGCCCAGCGGAACCATTCGGCACTTTTTGGGATCCATGAACCAGGAGCGCCTGGTGATGATCCAGTGGTCCGATGGCGAGCTTGAGTACCTTGATGGCCCCAAAGACGAAGAGCGCACGGTGTCCAGGCGGCTCGCCTGCGGCACCCTGCACGTCTACGAGGGGCCCGCGAATCACGAACACATGGTGATGCAAGAGCGCGTCGACGGCTCGAAGGTGTACTTCAACGGCAACGACGGCGTCGAGCACATGGTGCGTCGGGTCGACCAATCGGGCGACACCACCTATTACGCGGGCGACCAAGGCGAGGAGCGCGTTGTGCTCACGGTCAGCGGTGGCCGCAAAGACGTGACCTTCTTCAAGGGCTTGCCGGGCCACGAGCGCAAGTGCACACGCATGACCCACAATGGCACGGTGCACTACAACACGAGCGACGAGATCTACGAGCTCATCGATCGCTGGGTGGGCGCCAATGGCCACGTGTGGCGCTACCGGCTCGGTTTTCCCAACGTGCCCATCCATGCGGATTTGCCCGACGGCCGACGGTTGAACCGGGCCGGGCTGCTCTGGTGGATTGCGCGCCGCTGGGTCTGGCAGATCCTCCAGCCCGCGCTCTTCTGGCAGAGCGAGACGCAGAAGCAGCTCTGCGCACCGGAAGGTCCGGGTCGGCGGCAAGACCGCGCGGCGTTTGAGTCGGACTTTGGCGCGTGACCGGATCGCGTGTCTGCGTGTCTGCGTGTCTGCGCGTGTGCGTGTCTGCGTGTGTGCGTTTACAATAACCCTTCGCGCGCACCCACCCGCTCATGGCCCGAGACGCGACCCAGCTCGACGCGCGTGTCGGGGACACCGCCGCACTCGTACGCGTGTGCGCTTGCGCGTAAAAATGATCTACCAGACCACCGACATTCACTACGTGGAGATTGTGAACCCCATGGCGCACTACCACGCCACGCAGATTGCGACCCTTTCCGACTGCTGGCAGTCGAGGCAACGCAAGGACAGAGAGGCGAGAGCCTGGGAAAATTTGCAGCTCGTGAAAGACCGCAAACTGACTGTGCCCTTGGAGGAGTTTGATGCGCTTTGGCGGAAGCGCGCGCTGTAGTGGGCGCGTGAGTGGGTGAACGGTTGGCGTGGCCGGTTTGCAACTTGTGGCCAACGTGCGCCGCTAGGAAAGTCACACGTGTCTATTCGTCAACGACTCCACAAACACAAAGAAGATCGCCAGCCCGATCAGCGAGACGGTGCGCACGAGTCGACTCTGCTGCTGCGCGCGCACCGACGCGGCCAGGAGCTGCACGCTGATCGCCACCAGGATCCGCTGAAGGATGTTGACGACGAGCGCCAAGAAGTCGAGTCCCGATCGCTTGGTGGCCAACTCGTTGACGGCGGCCTGCTCGGCGGCCTGCATGAACCCCTCATTGAACAGCAACCCGATCTCCGGCCCGAGTTTCTGCTTGACGGCCAGCACCTCGACCTGCGCGCGCTTCCGCGCCGCCGCGATGGCCGACTTGCGGCGGTCCTCCAGCGCCTTGTTGAGTCGCGACTGCACGGCGGTGCATATGATTGCGAAGCCGAGCACAAGGGAGATGAGCTCGTCCGCCGCGAGCTGCTCGTCGTGCGCCGCCTCGAGCAGCTCGTTGGCTATGTTGAAGGAGACGCTCACGCTGAGGTCGGAGCCGATCGAGCTCAGCGTGCCAAAGGTCGTGCCGCCCACGCCACCGATCACCTGCGTGCCCGCGAGCGTTGTGGGCGCGCCGCTCATCGTCGACCTGCAAAACTCGGACCAACTCACCAAGGCGGAGGTGCAGGCCGCCGGGCACGACCGCGTGCAGGTGCTGGGCCCCTTCTTCGAGTACCAGCGCTCGTCGGCGGTCTACGTGCGACGCCTCGTGCTCACGCTACCACCGCCTACTAGCGGCAAGCGCTCGCGAGATTATGCAAAGACCAGGGGCAGTGTGACCGTGTGCGGCAGCGCGTTTGGCACGACGCTTGGGTCGGTGTGCGCGTACCTCGAGGGGCGCGGCGTGCCTGGCGAGAAGGCCTTCGTGCTGCGCTCGGTGCGCACGCAGCTGCTGCCCATTGCCGATGCGCTCAAAACGCTGCGTGGCACCGACGCCGTCTTCTTGTCGCGCGGGCTCGCGTCGTGTCGCGTTGCGCACGCGCAACGCGTGGCGATCAGCGAGCCGCTGGCGCGCATCGACTCCAAGTACGGCCACCCGTACACCTGTTTGGGCGCGACCGCCGCGATCCTGGCGGTCTTTGGCGTCATGTCGGGCGTTCCCGTGCACGCTCAGCACCTCGTGAACGACGACAGCCTCGTCAAGACGCTGCGGTGTGTCGTTGAGCAGCTCGACCACTGGAGGAGCAGCGCGTGGTCCATGGCAGAGGACGGTTGGTGCGCGCTCGACGCGGAGCGACGCGCGCTGCGCCGCGCGACGGACGCCGCGCGCCTGGCACTGTACGTGTGGCAGGACGTGCCTGCGCACGAGCGACTGCAGCGGCAGATCACGTGGGCGCGCATTGCCGCCTTCCCGGCGCACACGCTGGTCAACGAGTTCACGCAGTCCAACATCATGCGCGCCATCGAGACGCAGTCGCTCTTCACGACGGTGGACAGGGACAGCGGCATGCCGCCGCCCGTGGTCGAGACGGTGCCCCTGAGCCAGATCGGGGAGGGGCGGTTGCTCACGGCGAAGAAGGCGCGTCGCAAGGGCGACGCCGCTTCGGAGGCGAGCTCGTCGTGGGTGACCCTCTCGTCGAACGCGTCGTCCTTCTCCAACGTGTCGGCCGCGAGTAGCCTGGACGGGGAGTTAGTGTCGCGGTTTGGTGCGCTGCCATGATAAGAAGCGCGGCTTTGCGTTTAGGGTCTACAAAGCCGGATTATTCAGTGGATCCACTACCATTTTGTAGGGAGCGACTTTTTCGAGCACCTGGCTCCCGAAAAAAATAGGCATCCAGCCAACGAAAAATTCTCTCTTAAGAATTTCTTAATAATCAAAAAGTGTGGATTTTTTTCAGACAGTAGGGTCCCCGCGCTCGCTTGCAGGGACCCTACTGTTCGGCCACCAAACCAGTCCCCCCTAGCTGCGCCAAACGCGCCGTCCAACAGTTGCCTTGGAGTTTTTCAGACAGTAGGGTCCCCGCGCTCGCTTGCAGGGACCCTACTGTTCGGCCACCAAAGCGGTCCCCCCTAGCTGCGCCAAACCAGTAACCCCATGCTACGCCAAATGCGCCGCCCAACATTTGCCGGTTGGGATTCTTAATAATTTCTTAAGGGAGAATTTTTCGTTGGCTGGATGCCCATTTTTTCTCGGGGCCGGGTGCTCGAAAAAGTCGCTCCCTACAAATTGGTAGTGGATCCACTGAATAATCCGACTCGCTCGCTGCGCCTCCTTTGCAACTCGTGCCATTGGTTGGTTGGTTGGCTGGCTGGCTGGCGCACGCGCACGCGCACGCGCATGTCGGCCGCCACCGACTGGTGGGAATCGGACCGGTTCGTGGAGACGCGCACGGGCCCCGTGGTGGTGCAATTCGCCACCGAGGCTTGCGCGCTGTGCCCCGACACGACGCTCCAGATCGACAGCGTTCGCAAGACGCACGACTTCGTGTGGCACGTCGACAACGCGTTCAGCAGCACGCTGGCGGAGGAGCTGGAGGTGACCGCGCTGCCGGCGGTTCTGGTCTTCCACTCAATCGACAAGCACAAGGTCTACCAGAAGCTGCGCGGCAAGGAGGTGACGCGCATCCTGCAGGCAGAGTGCCCACCGCGGCTCGTGTTGAACGCCGAGTTCTGAAGGCCGCTAAAAATAACCAGGACTTATGCGTGTAGTAGGTGTGGGTTGCGCGTCATGCACGAGTCGCAGTTTGGGCTACTCGTAAGCGCGAGCATCGCACTTTTCTGCAGCCTGGTTGCGCACACCACCGTTTGCGCCGAGAGGCACGAGTGCATAAACGGCGGCTCGTGCACCGACCTGAACAGTGGCCACTGGTACGACCCCACGTGCTCCTTTCGCACGACGGTCACGCCGGCCGGCTTCAAGTTGCTCAACGCGTCGGTGCAGTACGAGACGATGCAGCGCATGAACCGCGGAGTGTGCAGCCCAGGCCTGCGCCAGCAGGTGAACTCCGTGTCGGGCGACATGGCGTGCGTGCGCAAGCGCTCGTGGCCCGACGCGTACCTGGCCGAGATCGGCCACCCGGGCGCGAGCACCGACCACGAGCGGCACTGCGGCAGGTGGATCGACGCCGGGTCGATCGCGTACGGCGAGCAGAAGTGGGCCTTCTACGACGCCGAGGCCACGGAGCGCGACGTCGACAACCTCGTGCGCGCCAAGGGCGCCTCGCGCATGGCCACCACGGACCTGGGCAAGTTTCGCGCGAGCTGCCGCTCCATGGTGGCGTCGAACTCGCAGGGCGCATCGGCCAAGCAGGCGTACGACCTGCTCAACCCCATGCTGGGCGCGACCTCGCTCGGGTTGGCGCTCGAGAGCGTCGGGTTTCTCGCGTCGCACTACTGCGACGCGCCCGCGCTCGTGGGCGTGGGCCTCGACGACGACACCTTCACCGCCAAGGTGTTGTCCGGCACCGTCTTGAGCGACCGGTCCCTCAAGAACTCCATGTATGTGGTGGGTGAGAGCCGCGCGATGCGCGACCAGGCCATGGAGTTTGCGGAGGCGATGCGCGATTTTGAAGTCGCGCCGCCCACGACGCAGCAGCACGCCGCCGCGGTCGTGCGCGGCACCTATCGTGGCACGTGGCTCGAGGGCTACGTGGGCCAATCGCTGCGGGTCGCGCGCGAGGTGCGCAACGAACCGCTCGAGCGGTTCGTGGCCGCCTTCGGGTCGCAAGGGCCCGACAGGGCGCACGCGTACCTCAAGGGCGTGGCGGCCGTGTGCTCGCTCGCCGCCAAAGCGGTGGTCGTGCCGGAGCAGGGCAACCTGCTGCCCTTTTTCCGCGAGCAGTCGCAGGCGGGCGAGGCCGGCTCGCGCACCGCCGCGGCGCTCGGGCGGCTCGTCGTGCCCGACGAGGACCACGACGCCGTCACCGAGCAGACGCTACTCAACGCCTCGACCGTGCGCCTCTCGTCGCTCTCGGCGCTCTCGGGCGCCGGCCGCGACAGCGCGCGCGACGTCTGCCTCGCGGCCGCCAAGCGCGTCTTTCCGGACGACTTCGACCGCATCACCTTCAATGCGCTGGTCACTCCCACCCTCTACGGCCGGCTGGAGCAGCTGAGCAACCAGCTGCGCGAGTCGGCGGCCGCCACGTTGAGCCAGGACACCGTGGGCGGCATCTTTGCCGACGACGCCAGTCGCCAACAGGCGTGCACCAAGCTGCGCGCCACCAAGCTGCGCATCGCGGGCGCGCCGCGCGGCTCGTGGGCGGGCATCGATCGCGACTTTCGGCGACCCGACCTGCAATCGGACGACGGGGCACTCGCGATGATCATCAAGCAGGCGCAAGCCATCTACCTGGACCGGCTCATGCCCGTGGTGACCGGCGCGGGCATCTGCGAGCACCCCGCGCTCTACCCCGGGGTGTCGCGCAACGCCTACCTGCTGCTGACCTCGTCCTCGGCGTGCTCGATGGTGCTGCCGGGGCTCCTCGTGCCACCCTTTGCCGACGAGCGGCACGACGACGCGTCGCTCGCCACCCGGATCGGCTTTGTGATGGCGCACGAGTTCATGCACGTGACGGCCTACACGAGCCGGTGGAGCGAGGCGCACGCCGAGTACCTGCTGAAGGATTACCCGGCCTCGACGCGCGTGGAGGCCATCGCCGACGTCGGCGCCGCCGCAACGCTCATGCGTTTGGGTTACGTCTCGAACGAGACGGTTTGCGCCTCGGTTTCGCAGCTCTTCTGCGGGCGCGTGGGGTGGATGCCCGTCCTGAACGAGCCGCCGCCCTGGCACCCGCCCGCGAATATGCGCGGCGACAACGTTTGCCAGTTTTTAAGAGCGCACTTCGCTAGCTAATTCGAAATGGGTTGTTATTAAGAGTTGCGTGGTGCACTTCCGATGGCGTCGCAGGCCAACGAGCATGCGCGGCGGCGCGCGACCGCCGCCGCCGCGGCGGCCGCGTCGGAGATCCGTCCCATAAACGCGAAGCGCCCGGCCAAGCGCGTGGCCAAACCCGCAAACGCGGGACCGTCAGCGCTCGCCGCCGCCCCGCTCGCCGCCGCGGACGAGGTGGGCCATGCTTGCGCCCGGCCCACGCCGGTCCCGGCCCCTAACCCGGTCCCGGTCGCAAACGGGACGGGCGCGGGACCCTCGACCGAGCAGCCCGCGGCCGACACCGCGACGGACGAGTTGCCCGACGCCGCGCACAAGGCCAGCCCACCCCCCGCCCTACCGCCGGGACCGCTGCCGCGCAACGGGGACGGCCGATTGCCGCTCCTGCAGAGCCGCGCGGGCATCGACCCCGACGAGCGCTTTGGGTCGCAGGAGTATGCGCTGTCGTCCTACCTGAAGCTGCACCCGGTGCTCAGCCTTGAGAGCACGAGCTACCAGACGCTGCAGCTGGTGGCCAACCTCGTCGAGAGCACGTCCATCCCCACTAAGGAGCTTGAGATCGTGGACAAGCCGCACGACGACGCTTACCTCAGGCGCGAGCTGCGCCGCTCAAACCCGCCGCGCGCGGCTTCGAGTTGCAACCACCCCCCCTTCCCCTTCCCCCCTCCCGCCTCCCGCCTCCCACACGCAAGCGCGCGCACGCGCAGGCCGCCCAACGTGGCCATCGGCGAGCGCCCGTGCAACTTTGGCGACCGGTGCATCTGCGTGTGGATGGCGCGCTGGCGCTACGGCGAGGCCACCGACAAGGCCTTCATCGGCACCGAGTTCCTGCTGCCGTCGCAGGCGGCCGAGTTCAAGAGGTCGGGCAAGCTGCCGCACACGCCGGGCAAGTGCCTCGTGTGCAACCGGTACGTGACCACCTACATCTACCGGTGCGCGCGCGCCGACCCGACGTTCAAGCCGGACGCGTGCATCCCGCTCCAGGCCTTTGGGAACGCGCTCGGCGTCGCCTCGGGCGCGGAAGTGCCCACGCACGCGAGCGTGGCCAACGACTCCGACGGCTACCGGACGGAGGCGCTGCTCTTCGTGGACGAGCAGTGGGCCGACACGGCGGCGGCGCGGGGCGCGATGTCCTCGCTCTTGTGGCGGCCATGCGTCAAGTTTGACACGCAGCACTACGTGTACGTCAAGGACCACTCCGGCCTGCCGCGCCTCCTGCAGCGCAACGTGGGCGCGGCAGAGGAGTCCTCGGCGTCGCATTTTTGCCAGCCGGCAGGGGCAGCGAAGCGGCCTCCCCTGCCGGCGAATCCATCGACGCCGCCCAGCCCCACGAGTCCGAACTCGCTCAGCTCATGAAGCGTAGCCGCAGCATCCTCGAGCCGGACATGAGGCCGCTGTTCACCAGCTTTGAGGATGCGGGCGTGGGCGGCGCGCTGGCGCGCTGGCGCATCCACTTGCAGGAGCGCGCGCCGTCGCTGGCGCTGGCGCTGCCCGCCTGGGTCTGGTCCCTCGACTTCTCGCTCGCCGTCACGGAATGCGCGCGCTGCGGCAACGCGCCGGCGCTCGTTGCGCACCTGCGCGACGCGAGGCGCGCGCTCACCGACGACGCCGACGCCGCGGCGCGCGGCGACGGCGACGGCGAGTGGGGCGCGGAGCCAGCGGTCTCGACCACGCAGCAGTCCGCCGCCATCGTGCGGCTCTGCTTGGGCGAGGTGCTCGAGGCGCTGGCGGCAAGGATGGCCCGCGCCGTCGTGGCGGACGACGACGCGCCCGGCCCCGACGTCGACAAGCGCGCGCTCTCGACGCTGTACTACGATTCCTATTGCGCCGCGGTGTGGACGTCGGCGCACGCCGAGTACCTCGGGTGCATCCACGACCTGCTGGGCAACCAGCCGGTCACCGAGGCGCGCGTGCGCGCCTTCATGGTGCCCTCGCCGGAGCTGTACACGGTGGCCAACATGAGCCACCTGCTGCACCTCGGCACGCTCATGGAGCGCACCGCCTCGCCGCGCTGCTGCTCCAAGTCGTCGCAGGCGCTGCTCGCCATCCTGACGCGCGTGACCAATGCGGGGTCGCGCGGGTGGGAAACGACGCTCCTGGCGGCCCTCAAGGAGTCGGACGGCGCGGTGCGCGTGTGCATGCAGTGCCTCGCGGTGGCGCTCACGGGGCTCAATTCGGCGGTGCACCCGGCGCACCGCCGCCCCTGGCGCGAGCGCTTCGCGCTGGGACGCGTCCTGCGCGCGCAGACGCAGCAGGACTTCAGGCAAGTGGTGAATAAGGCGCCGAACGCCGTCAAGGAGGCCATCCGGCTGCACCTGGCCGCCACGTTTGTGGCTGACCGCGCAACCCTCGACGCCATGCGCCACGCGCGCCACCCGACGGGGCAGTTGTGCGTGCCACCGGTCAGCATGCCCGCCATCTCGCTCGCAGCTGCGATGCACCGCATCGTGGATGCGGGCGCGGACCTGCTCACGCGCCGCGAGACGGTGGCGGCGGCGATCCAGCGCAGCCTCGTGAGCGAGCCGCGGTCGCGCAAGAAGGCCGAGTCGCGCGCGAGCCGGCACCACAAGCACGAACCCGAGGCGCTGACCTACTCGTCGTCCTGGCTGGGAGGCCGCTCCGGACCCTCGAGCCTGACGGTGCGCCCGGCGGTCCAGGTGGTGAGCGGGCTCTTCTCGGCGTCGTACCGGTCCATCTTCATTCCCT